>Ga0116112_1000513_pt1 | contig 30242 bp, 52 predicted proteins | sample June2015DPH_8_15_FD_89721 | JGI IMG/M metagenome (GOLD analysis project Ga0116112, IMG submission 89721) | Peatland microbial communities from SPRUCE experiment site at the Marcell Experimental Forest, Minnesota, USA - June2015DPH_8_150 | ecosystem: Environmental > Terrestrial > Soil > Wetlands... | reverse complement strand
GCCTATCGCGACCGGGCAATTTCTCGACGCTCGTGTTCATGCCGATCGGAAATGCAAACTGGACGCCGACAGACGATCCGAACGCCAAAGTCAGTTACGGACCGACAGGAACCGTAAGCCGCGACACAAACAAAAAATCCAAGCATATCGTCCATCCGACCAATGGCGTGACCAGCCAGACCGGCGTAACGCAGGGCAGTCCGCCAACTAATCCGACTTACAATATGACGCACCTGCTTCATCCGCAAAATGGTTGGCTGGCGCAGATCCTCGATACGACCAATGGAACGCATATGGCGGCCTTGGTGCCGCAGGGCGGATCAGGCATTCTGGGTTGGGTCGCCAGCGTGTTCGGTGGCCAGCACAGCCACACGATCACATCAAGCGGGCATGACATAAAATCGTCTAGCGACGTCAAACTCGACGCGCCAAACACCACGGCGACCGGCAATATGACCGTGCAGCAAGCGCTCTCTGCGCTATCCGCAGCGTTCAGCTCAATGTCCGGAGGGGGCGGATTCGGAGTGTCAAGCGGTGGCGCGCTCACGGCGCCAAGCGCCGCGATTAACGGCCCGCTCAGCGCCACGGGGCCGATTGCTGGGCCGATCATCCAACTCACGCCAGGTCTCACGGTGGCGGAACTGCTCGCCAATTATCCAGCGGCTTCTTATCCGGGCGCTATTGCTTATGTGACGGATTCCCCGACGATCGTGTTTAATGCAATTCTGACTGTCGGGCTCGGAACGGACGCCATGCTCACCCATTCCAATGGAGCCGATTGGGTTATCGGCTAGTCGAACCATCGGGCTTGCGATAGATTGTCGCGACGCCCCGGAGACGTGCCGTGATTTGCGACCTTGGATCATGTCCGACGAACGCCGCGCCGGCTCCCGCGCCTCCGCAGAGCGTTAAGCCTTACACCTGGGGCCGAACCTATGATGTCAACGGCAATCCAACATGGGTGCGGGTGACGCAAGACGCCAATGGATTCAATGATTACGTTTATCTGAGCGCACTTATCCAGTGCGCGAAGCTAAATCTCAATGAGTCGCCATTCTGGAGCAATTTCGGCATCCCGGCACACCAATCGATCGCACAACAACTCCCGCCAGATTATAATGTTCAATTCATCGCACAATATTTTATGCAGTTCTTTCCAAGCGTCATCGTAACTCGCGTTCCACCGTCCGCTTCGGCCGACACCCCGCAGCAAAACGTCGGGCCTTATGGGAAGGCGATTCCTGGGTTCCCGCGTCCGCAATATTACTGGCAGATTTTGCGCAACAATGGGTCGATCTGGGCCGCTAAAATAGGGACGTGACATGGAGCCTCTACCGACCGTGATCGGCCCGGCGGGAATGATTCCGCTGACGCCGACCGATATCCAGCAAAACATTTTGTCGCAGGTCGACACGACGGTTCCTGGATGGCAGACCCGGCTCCCGGGCGTGCTCGGCGAAAATATGACGTCGGTCGAGGTGCTAGGCATCGCGCAGTGCGATTCGGCTCGAGTCGAGACCGTGAATTCGTTGACGCCTCGAGGAGCGAATGCGTGGCTGCTTCAGCAACTCGGCGATATTTACGGCGTTCCGCTTTGGGAAGAAACGAACACCTCTGTTTATGTCGTCTTCACGGCGCCCAACAATCCAGGTTTCGTCATTCCGGCCGGCTTCACGGTCTCGGATGGCGTTTATAGCTATGTCGTGCAGGATGGCGGCGCGATCGGATCAGGCGGTCAATCACTTCCACTATTCTGCGTCGCGACGCTCGCTGGCGCATGGTCGATCGCGCCGGGAACTGTCACGGAGATCACGACGTCCGTTCCATTGACGGTATCGCCGCTGACATGCTCGAATCCCTATTCAGGCACGCCATCGACTGGAGCGCCAAGCGAGACGCAATATCGGTCCACGGTTTTGACCGCTGGCAAGGCCGCCGCGCTGGGCATGCCGTCATTCGTCAAGACGCAACTTCTCAATGTTCCTGGCGTTCAACCGAATCTCATTTCCGTCCAACAGCAAAGCGGCGGAGGATGGATGATCATCGTCGGCGGCACGGCGGATCCATATCAGATCGCCTGGGCGATCTACCGCGGCATTGGCGACGTTTCATCGCTGGTCGGTTCGCAGATGACTGTCGCCAACATCACGAACGCCGCGAACGCCCAAGTGACAACGGTGCTCAATCATGGCTTTTCGACTGGCCAGATCGTCTATGTGAACGGAATCACGGTCGGCATGCTTGGAATCAATGGACAGCCGCTTACCGTAACCGTGATCGATGAAAAGAATTTCACTACCGGATTTAATTCAGTGCTTGCCGGACCCTATGAGGGCGGCGGCGTCGTTACTCCGAATTTCCGCAATAATTTCGTCGCGCTTCAGGATTATCCTGATGTCTATGTGATTCCGTTTGTCGCCCCGCCGTTGCAAACCGTGACGATGGCGATCACTTGGAACACGATCGAGACGAATTTCGTCAATGTGGGCGCCATCTCGCAACTATCCGCGCCCGCGATCTCGTCTTATGTCAATTCGATTTATGCCGGCCAACCGATGAATCTGTTCGTCATGCAGAGCATATTCCAGACAGCGGTCGCCTCTATTCTTCCAGCTCAATTGCTTACGCGGCTCATATTCGAGGTTTCAATCAACGGAGTCGGTGTTGCGCCGCTCGCGGGAACCGGCGAGTTTGTTGGAGACATCGAGTCGTATTTTTCCGCCGATCCAACAGGATCCGGCATTGTTGTGACGCAGGGCTGATATGCGACCGTATCCCGGAGCCACATCGCAAATCTTGATCGCCGGCAAGTCGCAGCCAGCATTATACGGTCCAATGCTCGGCGGATTTTTATTCAATCCCGCCACTATCGAGGAGCAAGGCATCTCGCCATTTCAAAGCGAGATCAGCGAGATAAGCGCTTTCTATTTAGGGCAATTGTGCTCGATTGGCTTAATGTTCACGGGCCTAGAGCAGATCGATCCAGTGGCGCTAAACGCGTTGGCGCTGGCCGGTTTCACGGAATTCGCAAGATCAATAGATATCACTGTTTATGGGCCGCCAGAGCTTCTTTACGTGAGCGTTCTTCCGCCCGCCGGCTCTGAGCAAAACGGCTGGACGGACATAATTCTGCCAGGCGTATTATGGAACGCGCCGGAGTGTTTCTGCGGCTCGATCTATGTGCGGGCGGCGACGGTAGGTCATAGGTTCACATCCGTTGTCTTCCAGAATCCGGTATCCTATCCGCCGACGCCGATCTCTGGAACTTTCCCACCGAATGGTCCCAGTGGGATGCAGAACGCGCTGCTCGCCTATCTTTATCAGCAATACTCGGACGACAATGATCTGCAAGGATTCGTGCTGGCGTATAATATTTACGTGCAACTTTTCATCAATTGGTTTAATACCATAAACCTGCCGATCTATACCGCGCTTTCTGGCGCGCTGCTCGATTGGGTGGCACAAGGACTTTACGGCATCATACGTCCGACGCTGTTCTCTGACGTTCCACAAGCGATCGGGCCTTTGGCCACGACCGAACTCGCAACGATCGCCCTCGCCATGCTCGAACTTGAAAATAATATCTCCAATGTGGCGGTGACAAGCGATGATATTTTCAAGCGCATCATCACTTGGCACTTCTACAAGGGCGACGGGAAAAATATCTCGACGTCATGGATTCGAGCGCGAATCACGCGTTTTATGTTCGGCGTGAATGGAGCGGATTTCCAAGGGCCATTCCCAACGCTGTCGATCCAATGGACGGAAAATCAGCTCTCGATCACGATCGTTTCTGACTGGAGCACATGCACTTATTCAGGCGCGCTGATGAGTGGTCCTCTCGCTGATGCTCCATTTGCCGCTTTCGCTGGCGTCGATAATTCTCAAGCTGTTCCGGCGGCCGCTCCGCAATTCATGGAGGCGGTCGAGACAGGCGCGTTGGAAATGCCCGTTCAATATTCGACAACCGTTCGCATCGGTCCCAAAGGGACTTTCGGAAATCTGTCGCTGACGTATAGTGGCGCGGCGCTGTAGGGGACGAAAATGGCTCAACTTCTTTTCAAAAACACGCCGCCGACGACCCTCGCGGGTCCGATCACCTCGACGGCGACGACGCTGCAAGTCGCCTCGGGAGCCGGCGCGAGCTTTCCAAGTCCTGGAGCAGGACAGGAATTTACGATCTTCCTGACGGACGCCGCGACGCGCACCCTGAAGGAGGTCATGATCGCCTCGGCCGTGACCGGTGATGTTTTCACCGTCACGCGCGGCCAAGATGGAACATCCGCGCAGGTCTGGAACGCTGGCGATTTCGTCGTCCATGGGCCGGTGGCTTTGTGGTTCGCGGCATTCCAGCAGACGAGCGGCGTCGGATCATCTGGCATATTTCAGGGTCAGGACACCAGTATCACTGCCAATGCTGTTACGGTTCCGACGACTTCGCCAGCGATCACATCTCCGGCCACTGGAAACATTTTCTTCGTCACCAAGAGCGCGCAGGGAAACACTGGCGCGACGACTTGCGCGATCGGAAGCGGCGGAGCTCTGCCCGTCATTTACAAAGATGGCTCGCCCTTGAATCCCGGCGACTGGCCGGACGGAGCGGAGGCGCTCCTTTATTTTTCGGGCAGCGTTTATCAATTCCTCGCGTGTCAGGAAAACCCGGCGGTGCGGACCTTCTCCGCTGTCGATTCTGGAACCGCCGACGCGCTAGTCGCGACACCTGTCCCACCTGTTCCGGCACTGACGACGAATGTTGCCCTGAGCATCATCAAGGGCTCCTCGCCTAACGCGACCACTACGCCGAGCATCAACGTCAGTGGCCTTGGAGCGAAGACGATCACGAGATTCGATGGAAGCGCCGTGGCGGCAGGCGATCTTCCGGCGGCTGCGCTTCTCCCTCTACAATATGATGGAACTGTATTCCGATTGAAGTGGCCAATTACGCCGAGGCAGATCTCACAAAAGCTATCTGGAAACCTCACGATTTACGTCCGATCGGATGGAAATGATTCAAACAATGGTCTGACCAATTCGGCGGGCGGTGCATTTCTAACGATTCAGGGCGCGTGGAATGCTATTTTTGGTCTCTACGACCCTGCTGGCTTCACCATCACGATCCAACTCGGCATCATTGGAACATATGCCGGCGCAATTTTCTCCGGCTATAATGGCGCTGTTATTCTAAGTGGTATTTCCGGATCTGAATCAAGTTGCATTATCAATTGTCCTGGAAGCACGGCAAATGTTATCAATTGCCAAATGCAAAGCGTTAATATCCAGCATTGCACGTTGTCTTACACTTATAACAGCACAGCGACTACAGAGGCGACGGTAATATGTGGCGGCGGTGGTCTATTACTAATTGGTCCAGCCGTTACTTATACATGCGCCAACAATCGCGCCAATTTGTGGGAGAATTATTCGGCCGGGGCCGGATCTACGATAATATTCGTCAATGGTTCAACGACAACAGTCGCAGGCGCTGGATTAAGAAACAATTTCGCGACGACATTCGCGGGCGCATTGATCGAGGCCGGAAGTTCGACGGTGACGACGTATTTCGCCTCTAGCGGAACCATCGCATACACCGCGTTCGCCAGTGCTGATTTGCTCTCATCGCAATCGTGGGGAGAAGGGAATTTCGCAGGCTTCACGGCCACCGGCGCGCGCTATGCCTCAAATCGTAATTCGGTAATCGGTCTTAATGGCGTCACTCTTCCTGGAAGCACGGCCGGAACCACGGCCAACGGCGGCATCGCGATCTAGTAGCGATATGGCAATAATCGAGGAGATTTTCGATGGCGCTCGTTCCTTCAGCCGGCCTCGCGACGCAGATAGTTTCTTCGGGTCAGGCCGTCATGGTCGCGCCCGCGGGGATTTCTGGTGGCTATCTTGTCAATCCGTCATCGCCGGCGGATCAGGGCGTTTCCGTCGAGCCGCTCTACGTCGACATCGTAGGAGAATGCTCGGCCTTGGTGGCGAATGTGACCACCGTCGCACTTGGGCCAGGACAGAAGTTCGATCTGCCCATCAACTCGATCAAGTCGGTCTGGGTCAATGCCGCGTCCGCCGGGCATAATTTCACCTGCGTCATATTCAACGGAGTCTGAAATGCGCAAAGCGCTCGTCGCGATATTTCTTCTCCTGCTCGCAGGCCAGGCATTTGCCGCTGGGCCGGACGCCATTGGCTCCCCTTGGGGACAAGCCTATCCGAACCTCTATTACAATTTCGGAGGCATCGTGCTGCCATCGACCGTTCCTGGCGGATCGAAGGGCGTGGGAACGATCAATGCCGAAGGGCTGTACGTCAACGGCGTTCCGGTATCGACATCGAGCGCAACCGGACTTCCAGCCGCCACGACGAATCAACTCTACATTGGCAGCGGCGCGGCTGGCGTGGCGGATGTAGCGTCGACGCTGCCGACGGCCGCTATGCCGGCTCTCACCGGAGATTGCACGAACACCGCCGGAGCGCTGGCGCTGACGTGCTTGAAGACGAGCGGGGTGGCCTTCGGCGCGATGGCGACGAAAACGCCAGGAGCAGGCGTCGCCATGGCACTCGGCTATGCACTGAATAATCCACTCGGACTACCATCCGCAACGTCGCCTATTTTCGGAGGAATCTCTGAATTCACCGGATCGGCATCGGTTGTCAATTTGCAATCTCCTCCGGCCGACATCTTTGCGGTTTCCGCCGGAGGCGCGACCCTTCAAGTCTGTTATCTCACCGGATGTATCGCAAACGATTTTCTCACGGCGGTTTATGGGCGCTGGACGACGGCGCTCGACGCGAGCAAGTCGGAATATCTGTTTTCGCTCGATAGCGTATCCAACACCGGACTTTCGCCTCCTTGGACCGCCACGACGCCTTTTGGCGCGGCATGGGTCAATGGACACGTCTATCCCGGGTTTTCGTATGTGACCAGCGGGGGGAATCTCTATTACTCGGCACCGGGTGGGACATCTGGCCCGACGGCTCCGAATTGTCCGACCCTTGATGCAACATGCTCGGACGGCGCGGTAACGTGGGGATGGCTCTCCGCGACGCCTTCACTGTTTTATGTGAACAATGCAGGAAATCTTTATTCGACTGCTGTTCTTGGAACATCAGGCGCGACACCACCGACCTGCGGTAGTGGAACATGCTCCGATGGGACGATCCCATGGACCTATGTTAACAATGGAATTGTCGCCAATAAGGTCGGCGCATTCTACTCTTGGGTTACGCATGCAAATGTCGCTGGGGGTTCATGGGGTGAATCGCATGATGTAAGCTCGATGGCTGATAATTCATTTATGGTTGGCGCAGAATTTGACTTTAACAAGGGAGGACAAATTGATTGCACTCCTGGAGTAATTGATTGCTATACTATTTATGTAGGGGGATACGGAACACATACGATAACGGCTTTTCTCAGTTTTGCCTCACCTCCTGGGCCTAAAACTCAAGCCTTTTACGGAATGTTAATCGCCGGTCCATATTCGGCATTAACTTCCGATATCGAGATCGATGATAACGCGGCTGTTGGGATTGGAATCAGCACCCTAGTCGCATCAAGTCATTCGGTCGCGTCCATTCAAGATAACAGCGCATCTCCAGTTGGATTTTGGCTCACTGGCACTTACTCATTCGCCGCCATCACCACTGGCGATGGCGTGGCGGGATGGGGCATGTCCCTTGGGGCGTCAGCCGTCGCTGCTGCTAGCGTGTCATCTCAGGCTGTGGTTTTCAATTATTTCAATGCGAGCAGCGTCGCTGAAAATATGACATGGATCGCCAACGATAATGTCATGCAACTTGGAGGAACCGAAGCCAGTCCGGCATTAAGTATCGGCGGTTCCTTGGGTGTTTCTTGCTCTGGAACTCCTACATTGTCATTCGCCACGACCGGCGGAATCGTCACCCATTGCTGAGGATCAGGGATTAACGTCTTCCCCGGCCTAAAGGCCGAGGATTTATACTATTGGAGGCTGACGTTCCAGCCCGACACGGAGAATGTTTTGAGCCGCGTTCACGTCCCGATCATGGTCCGCGCCGCAGTCAGAGCAGGTCCAGTGCTAAACCAAGAAATGGAAGTCTGCCAAGCCTACCAAAAAGGCCAAAGCCAGCGGGCCGTCGCCGCGTTGTTTGGCATGTCTCAAACGACAATCGGTAATGTCCTGCGGAAACATGGCATTTTGACACGGCCAAAGCACTCAGGAATTGTGGCCTTTGCAAAAAACGCTACTAGACAAGCTGAGCGTGCTGAGAAATTGCGCGGAAAGCCGAGCGGCGCATTAGGCAAATCGTGGACTGTTGATCGGCCTATTGTGAAACCGTCCTTGCGCGGGCAGGGAAACCCGAATTGGAGAGGTGGGCGAACATCGCTAGCAAAGCTAATCCGCAATTCAGCGCCTTATGGGCGGTGGCGAGCCGCTGTTTTTAAGCGCGACGATTATACATGCCAGTCATGTGGCGTTCGTCCGGTGCGGGGAAATGATGTTCGGCTTGAAGCCGATCACGTTCAGCAGTTCGCTCATCTTCTCAAAAAGCACCACATAGAAACTGTAGAAGCCGCATTGGCTTGCGACGCCTTGTGGCAAGTAGAACTAGGACAAACGCTTTGCCGCGACTGCCACAAAAACACGCTGACCTTTGGCAACAAAGGGAGTCTAGCAAGTGCATAGCGCCTGCTTAGAGCGGAGCGGCGCGACCTCGCCGCCCGCTACTGGAAAGGCGTTCTTTGGTCTCCGTCCTATTTCGCCGCCAGCGCTGGCGGGGCTCCGCTTGAGAGGGTCAAGCAATATGTCGATGCCCAACGGGCCGAGACAGAACAGAAGGCGCGCTTTCCTCTCTGCCCTAAACGGCAAGGTTTCCAGCGCGAAAAATCGATGAAACACATTTGCGCGATCGCCATCATCGGGATATTTCTCGGATCACCATCGCTTGCGGCTTCATGCGCGCCGCAGACCACCACGAAAACGATGCGTGGACCCAATGGGACAGTTACGCTATCGACACCCGTGCCGATGTCGTCTGAATGCGTCACCGCATGGAAAGCGCGGAAAGAAAATCATCGAATTCATCGTCCATAAAGATAAATGGTGGATCGCCACCGACTAGCGGTAACACTTGCCTAGATCGAATTTTCTGCCATCATGAGACATGAACACGCGCGCAACTTTATTTTTTCGCGTTTCATTCGTTATCGCTCTCGCGGCGATCGTGGTTCGGTTCGCGTGGGCGCGGTGGTGGGGATAGGCGGTTCTGGAAGAGGCAGATAGTAGTCCACTGTAGGATGTGATAAAATACCAAAACGTCTCCTAACAGGAGATACGCCATGCAAATTCCGTCACAACTTTGTGGCATAGACGTTCTCTTCGTCGAATGGATCGCGATAGCCGCATGGATCGCGCTCGGCGCTTGGCTGATTTCGCGCGCGACTTTCCATGATGAAAAGTCGCTTCCAAATTGGCGCTGGGGTGATCCAGTTCGTCGGCCCGGAAAGTCTTTCGAGGCGCGGGTATATGAACATTTGGGCGGCGTCGCGATATTTCTCTCAATCAGCGTCTTTGGGTTGCACGGACTGGGGATATGGTGATAATATAGCGAAGCCGTCTGGCGTTTGCGCGCCATGACGGCTTCTCGCACAAACCAGTGAGGCTGGAATGGCTACCGATAAAATATGCGCGATTGAAGGATGTGGCAAGCCTGCAAGACGGCGAGAATGGTGCCGCAATCATTATCATCGGCGGAGGATGCACGGAGACCCGTTAGCAGGTGGCATACCGCGCGGGGAACGCGAGAGATATTTTTATGAAGTTGTTTTGCCGTTTGAAGGGGATGAATGTCTCAGATGGCCATATTCGAAGGCTGGTAAAGGATATGGAACAATAGGATCGCGCCAAAACACAGAGTTGGTTCACAGGCGAGTTTGCGAAGAGGTTAATGGACCTCCGCCGAGCGAAGATCACGAAGCCGCTCATTCATGCGGAAATGGCCATTTGGCATGTGTGAATAAGCGTCATTTGAGTTGGAAAACTAGAACCGAAAACGAACGAGATAAGTTAATCCACGGAACTCATAATCGTGGTTCTAGGCATGGGATGTCCAAGATTGTCGAATCCGATGTTCATAAGATAAGAAGTATGGCAAAATCTATGTATCATCGTGAAATAGCTGATATTTTTGGACTATCTAGGCGTCACGTTGGCGACATCATCAATCGGGTCGTTTGGAACCATATATGAGAGGGAAACCGCCATGATGCCAGAAGATGTGTTCAAAGAAAAATCGCCGTGGTGGGTTAGGCAATTGATGAGAGATTTTCACTTGGAAGATTTTCAGGCCGCTGGGATAGTTGGTAATATAGGAAGGGAATGTTTAGGTTTTACAGCATTGCGGGAAATTGGCGCATCGCCAGGTAGAGGGGGATTCGGAATCTGTCAATGGACTGGCCCGCGCGCTCATGAATTTCTCGATTACTGCGAGCGCAACAAAGTCGATTGGCGATCCGACGCTGGTAATTATGGGTTTTTGAAAAGCGAATTGTCGGGTATCTATCGGGGTTGCGTTGGAGCCGTGGCCAAAGCGAAGACACTATATGATGCGACGGTATCATTCGAACGCAGCTACGAGCGCGCGGGCGTTCCCGCTTATGCGGATCGGTTCCACTGGGCGGACATGGCTCTCGTTGCGTTCCGCGCTCATGACGCGGATGCTGCGGCATACAAGCGAGGGGCTTAACGTCTTCCCCGGCCTAAAGGCCGAGGTTTCCAGCGCCGAAAATCGATGATTGCAGTTGTGTTCCTTGTCGGTGTTCTGGTGTTTCTTGGCCCCTCGCTCGCCATAAAGGATTGACCATGCGCCGACCTTCACCCTTGCAAATCGCCGGATTATTCTGGCTCGTGGCTATCATCGGCGTGTTGGTCGGACGGGCGTATGCACAGGATGTTCCAGCATGGGCCAAAGCCTATCACACATGCGGCATGCCTGGCGCGACCGCTGATGACTGCGATCCGCCGAAGCGTGGCGACCTCTACTCTTTTTGTGATTCGGACTGGAAAGAGGTCTGCGACCAAGACGTGTTGATGCTGAAAGACGTATGCGAGGAAACCGTGCGGGAATGGACTGACGGGTCTGATCGATTCTCTTGCGCGGTCGTGGATGACGCCACGCGCGACGCCTATCTGGATACACTCGAACCGGAAATCCGCGAGAACACGTTTGAGGCTTGGCGGGAGGGACGATGACATGACGTGGACTAGCCAAGACGATGATCGGGTTCGCGACTTTTGCAGAACCGTGGATGTAGGCAAACTTACGCATTGCCCGAAGTGCGGCATGGGCGAAAAAGGAGCATCGACAATGATGCTCGCGCACTTTTGCACGCACAAATATTGCCCATTCCGAGATTGGGAAAAGATAAAGATGGCAGCGGATCGCGCAGCCAATCCCTATTACGCCGCGCTTGATGATTGGAAAAAAGACGGGGATGTGCGTCCCGCTAATCGCCCCGATGGTATTCCAACGCGCACCGATAGGAGTTGGATGACGCCAGCGGAACTTGCGATCCTAGAAGCAATGCTTGCCGTTGAGCATGCCGGTGGCAGCCTCGCGTTAACCGACGCGGTGATTTTACTCTCAAAGGCGCGTGAGCGAGTCGCCGATCATGTCGAGGGCAAAGAGTAATGCGCGCGATTACCCTCATCCTCGCTATCATGCTTTCGTCTTGCGCCGCTGGTAATTGCGAGCGTGGCCATATCGCGTGTAACGTGAACTGAATCCGCCGCGCGGCGGCTCCGCGCAAACCGTGAGACTGTCATGGACTTTGCATTTTACCGGTTCATGATCGCTCTTGATGCGAAGGTGGACAAAATCATGACAGGCTTATCTGACTTGCAAGCGGCCTATGCCGCGCTCCAGACGGCGGTCGCCGCCGCCGTGGCTGACATTCAATCGCTCTCCGCCCAACTGACGGCGGCGAACACGGAAGACGCTTCGGTCGAGGCGGTGGCGCAGCAACTCAACACCACTGCAGCGACGCTCAACGCCGCCGTGACGCCGCCTGCTGCCCCCGTAGCGCCGACGATGCCAGCGGCATAAGTGGAGGCGAACATGGACCAGCAAGTCGAGGCCATGTTTCAGGCCCAAGAACAGCAAATCGCCGCGCTAACGCAGCGCGTCGCCGATCCCGAACAGCGTGCCGACCACACACGCGATATGGTCGAACGCTTGGCGGATCATTCGGGATTTAGCCATCCCGGATTCGGCGACGGGCACTAACCGAACCCTTGCGAGAGGTCCGGCGGCGATCTCGCAAGGTCACTCCAGCGTCGCCGGACCACAAACTGGAGCCTAAAATATGAATCTTCCCGCAATCAACCTTGGCGCTATGGCCACTAATTTAATCGGTGGCGCTGGCCAATCGAACAGTTCGGTTCTGAACACGATTTTCCAAAACGCGGCAATGGGTCTCGCGGCGAATGCCGCTGTCGCGTCGCTCGGACATTCTGATGTCGTCAAAGCTCTCGATCCACTGGGGCTTACGAATATCATCCATCCCGTGACGGGTGGCCCCGTGGCCGGCGCGCCCGCGTCCACGCCAGCGGCGGTTCAGGCGACAACGGGATTGAACGCCGCCGCGAAGACCATGAGCATCGCGTGGTATGGCGCAAATCCTACGGTTGCGCCGCTTTACCTATCCCAGGGGTGGACGCTTACCCCGTAAGGTCGAATCATGGGCGCGCTGCTCGCCGGTATCGGTCTCGTGCAATTCATCGGCCTCGCAATAAGCGCTGCCGGTGTTATCATTCCCGAGGTCGATACGCTTGCGGCGCGCCATCTCGAAAAGCCAAAGTGCTCCGTGACCTACGTGATCATAACCAAGCCGGTGAACGTGAAAGCGTTGCGCCGGCTTCTAGCTAGGAACTCGTCATGAAAATAGTCTTTCTCATCGCAATCGGCCTATTTGCGTTCATCACCGCCGCTAGCGCGCAAGTGACGCCTTTGGCGACGCCCGCCATCCCCACCATCGGCCAGTTCCAGTCCGCGCTGTCCGGCCTCCAGACGGCCGCCGCCGACCTCTCCGCCGCTTGGACGGCTCTCCAGCCTGTCTTGTCTTTCGTCGGCTCATGCGCCGCGCTTGCCGCGCTGATTCCGCATCCCTCCGCCGGATCGATCTGGACTCTCCCCCGTGGCGTTCTCGACATCTTCGCCGCGAATGTTGGCCACGCGAAAAACGTCGAAAGCTCTAAATAACCGGAGCGCGACAATGCCAGACGGGTCTCGTGAATGCGAACTTATCATGGGTCAGCTCCATGAGATTAGAAGGGCGCTCGCGCAACAAGATCATAGGTTCGATAAGCAAGATACTAGGCTGGATGACATCGATGCGAAGGTCGATAAAATCACCATCGCGCAAGCCGAGGCGAAGGCGGCGCGAGCGGCGATTGATAACGTGACGGAAAAAGTTGGCAAGGCCGTTATAGCCGGTGTCACGGTTGTCGGCACAGTGGCGGCGTTTGTCGTGAACTGGCCTGCGATTAAGAAACTATTTAATGACTAGGCGTTGATGAAAGATCGCAAACCCTATTTCCGCGCTTACCACGCTGCGAATCGTGAGGAGATAAATGCTCGCCATCGTCGCTGGCAACGCCTCAATCCGGAGAAGGTCCGAGCGCAAGGGCGACGGAGACGCGAACGGGCCACGCAATCTCAATCATCCGAGACTTTAACCAAATAATCAAATCCGAACCCAAACACATGCTTTGAGCTAATTTCACCCTCTTTCCCTTTATCGCCTACCCACGTTTCGTGGTCTAATTCAATATAGGCTGCCCACTTGTTGGACGACGCACTAAAATCAATATACTTAACAATTCCAGTCGCGCCTTTTACAAGGCATTTTCTTGACGGCCACCATCCACCCTCACACTTGGGCGATTTCGCCAGCGCGATCTTATCACCAACCTTGAACGGCAAAAATTGGTCGAGCGAATCAATCATTTTCACCAACTGCGACAGGCGCCAGCCTTCTGCGTTATGAATGCTGAATTCGCGATAACTGCCAAAGGCGGATTGAATGGCCAGCATTTTAGCAATGACCCATTCTGTCGAATCGCGCATTTCGATAAGTGAACTCATTACCGTTTTTCCCTTGCATCAATAGATTTTACTGACGCTACCAACACGAACCTCTGTCCTATGACGTCTCCGCTTGGCGCGCATGCGGAGAGCGAAGCGCAGCAATAGGATGTCGAGAAGCCTGAATATGGTGGAGATCAGGATCGCGGCGGAGAAACCGAAGATCGCCGCGACAGCATAGCTGACGAGGGCGATTGGAGCGAGTAAGTTAGTCATGATTTCCTCCTCATATACAAGCCTAACGCGACGCCACAGATGAAAAATATAGCGTCTATGACCAATGATTGAGTCACGGTTTTCTCCCAATCAAAAGGCTCAGCAAGCCATAAGACAAAATCACGATCTCCGCGATTATGAAGATGGCGGCTCTCATTCTCTCCTCCTGTGTGTTCAAATGCGCCGCGCCAACCCTCTCCCAAACCGGTATCGCGAAACATGTCGCGATTGCGCAAGTCGGTATCATCTGCGTCTCCTGTGCCGGTGATGCCGTTGCGTCCGCTCATTATCCAGTGGAAACTCTCTCGCGATGGCCATCCGAGCGTCGCACGCCGGCGGCTCATCGACGTGAGGCCGATCTAGCCTCGCAATCACGGGCCACGCTGGCGGCTCCTCTATGCGGACCAAAACCGGGTCGGCGAGGGCCGAAGAGGCCAGCATGACCAATACCGCAACGATCAAGTATTGTCTCATGCCAGCCTCCTTAGTTGATTACGCCGCGTCGTCGGTCGGGCGGACATAACCGACGTCATCATCAATTGGTTTGAATTCCGCGTTGCGAGGATGCGTAATCACATTCGCGACATCGGCCAGAACGGCGTCCGTGTCTGGCTTGGCGACCGGCGTAAGCAACTGATGCTGTTGTTCAGCGACAATCTCCTCTCTGCGCTCAAGCCGCTGCAAGATTAAGTAGATGTCGTGCTGTGCCTGTGCGTCCCCATCGGTAAACGGGTCAAATCCGCGACCGAAAGGAATGCGTCCCTGTTGCATGGCGTTGCCCGCGATCGCCCGAAGCCGGTTGTCGCGTTGTGTTATGCTCCAGTCCAAATCGGCTTCATTAGCGTTTAGTAGTTTGTCTACGAGTTTCACGATGTTCTCTCCTAGTTAAGCCTCAATGGAGGCGGTCACAAAGCGGATGGTTCAAGGCTGTGTTTCGGTAGGTTCGGCCTTCTTTCGCATATCCTCGGTCGCTAGCTCCTTGGAGAGAAGCGCGAGAATTTCCGTGGCGAGCGTCTCACACGCACTCTTGGCCTGCGCGTGATCGCGATATTGACCGTAGCCATGCGCGTGTTGTTTGGCCTTATTCGCCGCATCCTCGACGCCTTGCGTATAGGCCTCCGAGATGTGGGGAGCGAGTTGGGATTTGAGTTCGATGGTTTCCTTCTCAGCGCTGCGCCACATTTCCTCGAAGAAATTGCTTTCCTTGATACGCTTGCGATGGGCGTCAACTTCGCGTTGGAGAAGCTCGATCTTTTCCTCGGCACATGGCCGCCATTTGTCTCGCTCGGCTGTAACGATGGCGAGTTCGGATTCGGCGGCTTCGGCCCGCGCGCGTTCGTCAACGGCGCGATTGGCGAAGAGATCACGAGATTTGCGCGCCTCATCTAGTTCCATCGTCATGGTGGCAAGTTGGGATTCGGCGACTTCGGCTCGCATGATTTGTTGATCGATGGCGTCTTGAGCTTGTGCCCGAAGGCCGATCTCGGCGTCGCCGCTTTCTATCGACTCCAATTTCAACCTTAGAATTTCGGCATTGCATGATTGCTCCGCGCCCCACGCCTCTAGCGCCTCGATCTTTCCCGGCAATGATTCGGCTAGAGCGAGGGCATCTGTTTTGCCACCAGTGGCATGAGCATAAAACCTCAACGCCTTCGCGATCTTGCGCGCATCATCGGCTAGATTTGACTTGGATTGTTTATCGTTCATGCCGTCTCCCTCCAAGGCGCCAGTCTTCGCGCCTGCCTCGCTATGCTCTCGCCACGCTCAATGTCTGGCGATACCGCAAACAGCCGCCTGGCAAGCTCTAGCGGATCGATCCTATGCGCCAGCCACCATCCATACTCTCCAGATTTATGTTGAGCCTGCGGCCCTTCTCTGTGGCAGCGTGCGCACAAGGGCACAGTCCACTCGTCCCCTGGCTTCTGGCCGACTGCTGACACCTTACCCGTCTTCGCATCCGAAAAACGGACGTGCGCGGCCTCGGATGGCTCGCCCCCACAAATGCAGCATGGGCAGCGCCGGATGAATTTGAGGTGCGCATCGCGCTTCTCGCCGTGACCGATCGACATTTATGCCGATTCTTTTGAGGAAGAAACCGGGACGAGCTCGGGCGAACCCGCCCCGGTAGTCGCCATCGGGGAGGAGCCGACGGTAATCTGGCGCGGGCCTTCGCCCGCGAATGGATCGGAAACGCGCGTGACTTCTGGTTTTTCCTCTTCCGGCGAGCCGTAGAACTCCTCGCGCAGATAGAGGCCCTTGAGAACGTCCGTGAACAGGTCGCGCAGCGTGAAGCCGCGGGAGCGCATCTTCAGCATCCTCGATTGATATTTGAACCATGGCGAGTCGTTCTTCGCTTCATAGGTTCCGCCGCCCTTGGCGCGCTTTTGGACTACCGCTTCGGTCTGCCAGAGACCGGCCTGTTTCGCTTCAGCGACCGAGAACCGCGTAGTGATCGACTTGGCGACGCCGACGCGCTTCGCTGTGCAAACGCCGACGCGCTCGTCGCCCTCTCCCTCGACGTATTCCTCGAACTCCTCGAGCAATCCAGACGACCGCACCAAGGCAAGGGCTGCGTCGCCCCAGATCGTCGGCCGATTGCCGATGATCGCGATTCCCTGCATGGCCATCATCGGCGGTAGCCCGACCTCGAGGCCGGTCATAATTGCGATCATTGCCTTTTCCGGCGTGTCGATCCCATAGGGAGTCATGCCGGCCTTATGGACGGCCGTGGCGAGACGCCACGCTGAATCCATGTCCGTTGGAACGATAGCCGTCGGGTGACTTCCCGCAGCGACGGGAGTCTTCTGAATGACTGGGGCGGAAGGTTGAACAGAGGGCGGCGGCGCGGCGGCGGGATGCGCCTCAACGGTCGCGGGCAATTGCGCTGCGTCGAATAACCGCTTGGCCAACGCGCGCACCATCTCCGCCTCTTCTGGATTGGCCTTATCCAGATTCGCGGCGATTTCTAGCGCCACGCCCGCGAGAGTTGAAGGCCAATCGGTATCTGGTGTTTTCGGCGCGCCATCTTCGTGAACTTGTTCGGTCATCACACGAGTCCTTTTTTGATGGCGAGCCATTCAGGCATAGTTACGGTGGCGGACTGCTCGGACTGGTCCTTGTATTCAATCTCAATCAAACTGCGCGGAAGCCAGTGTTTTTCGCCATTGAAAATAACTAGAACCGCCTTCTCGATTGGTTCGTCACGATGAATCTCGACATCGAGATCGACTAGATTGGATTTCATCGGACCCACCTCGGGAAATCTTCGTCAACGAACGTGTGAATCTCAGTTTGATCCACCCATAGATTTTCGAGACCAAATCGCGCGCTATTTTCCTTGTAGATGTCGACCGCGCGATCAATCCAAATGGCCGCGGCTTGGTCCGTCATAGTGCCGGGGTCGTATTGCCAGGCGCGCGCGATCGGCGCGCCGTTGACCGTGTAGAAGACCCAGACAAAGCAAAAGCTGTCGACCTCGGCAAGTTGCGCCAGCCATTCGCGATCCACATCGCCAAATACGAGGCCCTCGCGGATCAAGTCGCGCGCGCGGTGGCGACCGTTCATGTAATGGGTTGCCTGGAGGTCGAGCCGTTTATTTCCCAGGTCCGAGGATATGGCCTGCTCAATTGGCCGATCCATGACATTCGTGAAAGATTTAAGATCGACGATCGAGTTGAGCCGCAGATAATCGAACCGCGCCTTGAAGCGCACGTCCCCGGTCTTCCAGAACACAGAAACCTCCGGCAAGCCATTCTGAAAACAGCGCGCGAGGCTGGGATTCTTCTCGATCATCGCCGTCGAGATGCGGATGCGGTCGTAATCATCGGCGTCCAGTAGAACCTTGCCGCTCGCCTCTGCCTCGGCGAGCATCGCGTCCCAAACTTTGAACCGCGTCGACGACCGCAACAGCCGTTGCGTCAATTCCGTCTTTAAGCCAGTCGTCGATAATCCCAACATCTTGAGCGCGCCCTTAATGTCGTCTGTCGTCGAAAGCACGCCAGAATGTTCCGTTTTCACTGGCTTACGCAGATATCTCCGCAAAAATTCCTCTTCGCCGAACAACACGCGATGATGCAGCGCATGGCCATTCGTTTGCGCCTTCGTCTCTTCTTCGTCACGCAGCGGATTATATTTTGATCGCCACCAATAATCCGATCCTGAAATGCATAGATGGCGGATGTCAGTCGATCCTAGCGCGTCATCGGCGTGATGCGCCTCGTCAGACAGTCCGACGTAGACACCCGGATCGTGCCGGATGATCTCACGGCGCTTGGGAACCTCACCCGCGATCTCCATGGCATTCTGGCTCATAGCTCGGATTCCTTCGTGAGGAATTCAATGAACTCCGGATAATTTTCGAATGAAAGGCGCAATTCCGCGTCGCGGGTCTGCTGAGGGAGAATTCCCCAAATCCTTTTGCTCACGGCGCCCTTCGCGTCGGGTGGTCCGAAAATATCAAGGAAGCGGGCGAGGTAGCCCAGCCCAGCAAGCGAGACATCATCGGCTCGCGCGGCAGCGGCGAACAAATCACCGGCGATTGCCGACGAAAGAAAACTTCCTGGGGGAAGCCCATGAATAAGCCAACGCGCAAGTCCGCCGCGCAAATGCTCAGGGATTTCGATCCAAAGGTTTCCAGGTGACGGCATCTTCTTTTCTCCGTGGCAGAGTCTCGACGTTTTCACAGATCAGTTGGCGCGTGGGGTTTCCGCCCTGATCGAGCCATTTGTTACTCGGCATGACGCCGCATCTCGCGCATTTGTATCGGCCATGCTTATCGCGCGGCAGCTTGCGCTTCCCGCATTTCAAACAAGATGCCATTTGAATTATACCGGTTCAGGGGAACCATCCCGAACTTTCCACGCCACAATAGCTCCCCCTCCTCGGCGATCTTTTCCTGCCTTCAGGGAAAGATCAGCTCTTCGCGCATGCGAAGAGCTCTTGTGTGCCCCGGTGGCGCCTGAAGTAATAGGCGGGGCACAAAAGGGGGTTAGAACTCGATGTCGGGCGTAACGGGCCGCACAGGCGGTGGTGACGCCTTGGGTTCATCAGCGGCTACGTCGAGATGCGTCAGGCTGAGGCCATTCAGCACGCCTTCACGGTCTTTGAAAATCGCGGCGCGCATTTCGTCGCGCTTCTTGCGCTTCTCGGCGGACTTGATCGTCTCGATGGCCTGCTCCTCCATCTTGAGGATGCGCTCGTAATCGTGTCGTTCGACCGCGCCGACGATCCACTGCATGGGAATGGAAGCATCCAGATCAACATCAACGTCAACCTCGACAACCTTCACGACGGTCATCTTGTGACGCGTGTCAGTCGGAACCACAACAAAGTCATCCTTGGCGATTGATTTGTCGAGCGTCTTGAAAATTTCGCGCTTCGCCTTCTCATCTGCCTCATAGGTGCAGGCGATGGCTCGCACGTCATCATTGATCAGAAAAACAGCGGTTGAATAGTTCATCTTTCGTCCTCCGTTGCGGCGATTCGTCTTATGTTTCGATTATTATCTAATCGACGAAGCATGTCAATAATATTTTCACACGGAAACGCTGGCGCGCGATTTTCTCGCCGATCGCTTGCGCGGAGCCTTGGCGGGCGCGCTTTCAACTGTGTCGCGATATTCGGCCATCGATATGCGCCAGCACGATTCGACGTCAAGTCGCAACGCGTGAGCCGGCGTATCGAGTTTGTTGGCCAGCAGCCGGACAGTGACTCGTGCGTCTTCCTCGGTCATCAATCCGTCCTCGTGCATGACGAGGGCGCCGTTCTTATCGATGATAGCGACGATCCAATCGCGTTGTCCATCGCCCGCATCAGCAGCACGGCGGCGGCGCAACTCCATTACAGCAAGCAGAGCGGAACTCATGACGATGACGCCGAACAAAACCCATTTCGGATTGGCCACCGCCGCCATTTTATCGATGAATTCCATAGGATGCTTCCTTGCTAAAACGGTATATATTTTGGATGGCGCGGGTCTTCTTCGTCGAATTGCCAGTCCTGCATATTGCGCGGCCAGAAGATGCGTAGGGAATGGTGAATGCAACCATCATCAAAATCGGTTATTGGCCAGCAGCCTCGGCCGTTGCGATCATCTGGAGTTGGAAGAACCGCCCGGCAAACACCGGTCGTGTCCCTATCTGCGTCCATACGCTGGCAGCTCGTGTCCCAGTGCTTACAATCTTCACATCGTCCAATCATGCCGCCCTCCGATGGGCCAAGGATTCGCGCTGCCCGCGAGCGACTTTCCAACTGTATGAAAGCCAGTGCCCGAACGATTTGCGCCGATTCGCGCCGTATAGATCGTGAGCCCTTCGCATCACCGCAGCGCGGTCGAATGCGCCATCTTCGCGCAGAAGCCAGTGGGTCATGGGATCATCTCCCGTGCAATCACACCGATTTCGATAGCCGCTTGTGCCGCGATCGTCGGCAATACGGCGCGGATCGCTTCAAGCTCAAGAGCGTATTGCCTGAGCAGAATATCACGCTCTTGCTCGCCTCGAATGCGTTCGCATGCCATCGCATTGGCGCGGCACCGTTCTATCAATTCTTTGATGCGAGGAGTTGACTTTTCTTTAACGCGACGATAATCGAAAATTACATCCGCGACATCCTCAGCCCGTCTATTTGGAATGCACGACGCGCGCTCTCGTAGACTGAAGTTGCTCGCATCCGTGAGTTCTCCAATACGTTTGACCATGATAATAAATTCATCGAGTTTATTCATTTATCCCTCCCGTATTTCGCGACGTATCCAGCAAGATCGGCATATCCTGCCTCAACGGCAGCGCGGTGCGCGGCGCGCTCTTGCTCGGGGCTGAGCGGGATCGGATCGAATTTGGCGGGTTTGTCTTCGCGGCTGGCGATAGCGGCGCCAGCGATGAACATCCATCCCATAATGGCGGTCGCCAGATAGACCGCTGCAATAATGGACAGATATGGATGGGCGATGGCAAATTGAATCATGACTTCGTTCCTTCCATGTTTTAGTCGCGGGATCGATCCGCCTCGATCGCCGCCTCATTCGTCGCGACGCAGAGCTTCTCGCGAATCATCGCGAATCGTTCCGACACCGATGCGCGCTTGAGACCGAGCGCCGTGGCGACGCCATTGTAATCACCATGCGCGGCGAGCGCTTGGAGAAGTTCGTGTTCGCGTGGCGTGAGACGGCATCGGTCTCGGAAAAATCTTCCGCCTTTTGGAAGGGGAGTTGGTCCGGCTGTCATGTGTTTTTCCTCCGTGGCGAATTATTATTGTTGCGTTATGGAAACAATGCAAGCATAAAAATACAGGAAATGGAAAATTTAATAAGGAAGCGAAATGACCTACGCGACCCTAAACGACCTCCCCGGCCGTCCGCTCGGGCGCCCTCCGACCTTCGATTATGCCATCGCGCGCGAACTGGCCGCATTGGGCGTCCGCCAAAAGGACATCGCCGCGCATTTCGGCGTGACGCAGGGGCGAATCGCGCAAATTATCGGCGGTGTGACCAGCCCGACGGTCGCCGAGGCGCTGGCGGTGATCGACGCTGGCGAGCGGAAATGCGAGGGGTGCGCCGCGCTGCGGCTACTAATCTCTGCGGTAAGGAGCATGTGAAATGGCGGAAAACAGCGGAATCGCTTGGACTGACAATACATTTAATCCGTGGGTCGGGTGCACGAAGATCGGACCCGGCTGCGACCACTGCTATGCGGAGGCGATGGACCATCGCTTTGGCGGCGGTCATTGGGGCGCTGGCGCGCCGCGCAAACGCACCACGCCAGCCAATTGGGCGAAAGTGCGGAAATGGGACCGCGATGCAGTAAAGGCTGGCGCGCGGCCTTGGGTATTCGTCGCCAGCCTCGCGGATGTGTTCGACAATGAGGTTCCTGCGGAATGGCGCGCGGACCTTTGGGATTTGATGTTCGCCTGCCAGAATCTCAATTTTCAGGTCGTGACCAAACGCATAGGAAACGCGGCGAAGATGTTGCCGGCGAACTGGAGCGCGAATTTTCCGCACGTCGGCATCATCGCTACGGTCGTCACACAAGCCGAATGCGACCGCGACCTGCCGAAGCTGCAAGATATTCCAGCCCGATGGATTGGACTCTCAATAGAGCCGCAGCTTGAGCGCGTTATCCCGAGATCGTCTTTTTTGGATTGGATCATAACGGGCGGCGAAAGCGACCAAGGGAGCGCGCGCGGGCGACCATACAATATCGCGTGGGCAGAATATCTTTGCTCTTGGGGAAGGGCGGCGAACGTCCCGATTTTCGTCAAGCAACTCGGGTCGAATATTGCTCGCGGCTGTCAATATCGCGACCGCGCCGGAGCTGACCCTTCAGAATGGCCGCCGGAATTGCGCGTGCGCGAAATGCCGAGAAACGTGCCGACGACCTTGACGCGCGACGCATCTTCGGCGTAAAAAAGATCGCCCGCCGGGATTTCTCCAGGCGGGCGCAAAATGTTCCCTCGGCGAGTTCGCATCTCCCGAAGGTGGCCAGCATGAGAAGGTTTGGAACCAATGCCGACTGATGGTGAAAATACGCTACCGGAAGATCAAAAACAAGCCTATCCTAGATATTTTACTAAATCTACGCCGGAAATGAGGGCAACAGTCGTCGAGCTAGCATCTCCTCCAGAGGATGATTTTGACAGAGCTGTATTAGATATAGTTGACGACGTTCGCCTGCTTATGAGTATGTTGATTAAACGTGAATCAAAACAAAACAAGATTGTTAGAAAAAGGGATGTGGAATGGCTTAAAAAGACAGCAATAATTGATGCTGACGGAATTAAGGGATGTTCATGGGGAGAGTGCCCAACCGCATTTAGGAGATTAAGTTTATTAGGATTTGTTGTTTGCAAGAAATGGAAACATGATTATCGCGCTGTAATTTCGTCAACCGGCATTGATGAGCTTATTAGACAACTTCAAGCACGGAACAATCCGTCTTAGAAAAATCACCCGGAACCGCCCCATGCGCGGCCGGGAAAACCACTGTCCCTCGCGGCACAGCGCCGCCGACGCCCTCAGAGAAAAGATGGGGGTAGAATGGGGCGGGAAGGACGGGCCGGCAAGTTCGCCTCGTCTAAAAAAAGGGCCCTGAAAGGTCGAACATTGTCTCGCGACCGGAGGCATTAACCCCAATAGGGGGATAGGGGGGGGGGAGCGAAAGAATCGGCGCGTTAGTGCCTCCGAAAAGGGGCGAAGCCAGTGCGGCGCGATAGCGGCGCGGTCCTTCCTACGGGACACGCGACACGATCCACACCGCGCCCCTTCCCTATCGGGCCATCAGCAAGCGCCTTCAGGCGCGCTTGCGGTGGATGAGCCCTCGGAGAGCCAAAACGACTGCCACAACCCGAGTCTAGGGAAGTCGCAGCAGGAGACTCGGTACTTTATCAACAGGACAATGCTATGATTAAACATGGACATATGATTGGTTTCAAAAAAAGCCCGACCTATAGAACATGGCAGAATATGAAACGACGAGCTATTCATGGCGAACCATCATATCGCGTTAAACCAGATATGGACCCGCGCTGGCTAGATTTTAGAATGTTCCTCTCCGATATGGGCGAAAGGCCTGAGTTATCACTTACACTCGAACGTTCGGATAATAATCGAGGATATTGGCCAGACAATTGCATTTGGGCAAGCAGAAAGACTCAATCGCGCAATAGGTCAGGAGTTAAATTAGATTGGCCGTCTGTCTGTGCGATGAGACAGCTTCGTTTATCCGGGTTTAAATTTCGTGAAATAGGTTGGTTCTTCGATATTTGTCCAGGATATGCATCAAAAATAATAACGGATAATCGATGGAAAGAATGATTGCCTAAACCTGAAATTTGTCCGCGATTTGTCCGGCGCGCGCGGCGCGAAAATGGAGGCGATGAAAATGACTGACGACGAACACGAGGCCTATGGCGCGATGCGAGACCCGAAGATGCACGCCCGGCAGGTCGAAGTGGTAGACGCCGCTGACAGCGCCATAAAGGCTGCCGTCGCCGCCGAGCGCGAGGCGTGCGCGAAAGTCGCAGAATCGATTTCTCCAAGCCAAAAGCGCAATACATATGTTTGCCGGCTAAAGGTTGCTGCCGCCATCCGCGCCCGCACCAATTGATGGTCCAGCGCTTCTTGACAACAATCCGCTCCTAGCGCATTTTCGTTGCCAATTGGAAACGGTGACGCGCTCAGGGAAAATGATCGAAAAATCCAAATTCGACTTCAAGGCGATCCCTCGAGGCGTTGATAAGGATTTATCCGATGCGCTCGCGGCCTATCTCGCGGTTTTTCGCGCGATCACGGGAACGGCGGATCGGGTGATCTCTTATGAAGCGCTCAGCAATGTTGCCTTCCTGTCGAATTGGCGTCGAGGCATGGCCCGCGGTCAATTGGACTTCGACCGTTATAAGCGACTTGTGGCCTACATGGATCGCGAATTGATCGAGAAATCCGGCGTCGAGTTCGATAAGTTGGGCGCATGGATCAATCGCCAGTTGCGCGATGTTTCCGACGATGAGTTCGAGGCGGCCCAAGTTTTAAAACTGGGAGCGCCGTTCAAACGAAAGGGAAATCATGACAATGACCGACGCACAACCGACGAAAAGAGGCCGCGGACGCCCGGCGGGCTCAAAAAACAAAGAGCCGAACCCGGAAAACGAGAAGGCAAAGGAAGCCCGGACGAATGTGTCTGAGTCATTGGTTTTGCTCCATTTGAGCAAGATCGTCGCGGCCGAAGGAAAAAAAGACACCGCCGTCGCCAATCTCCGCGCCGCGCGAAAGTTGGCAAAGGGGGATGGCGTTGACTTGAAAACGTTGGATTATATGCGCTATAAGTCCAAGCTCGACGAACATGAACTGATCTCACAATTCAATTCAGAGATCACATACGGAAAATATTTTTCTGTCCAGCTATACCAAACCATGGACCTATTCGCCAGCCCTGTGGCGGCAGAGGAGGCTGTTGCTGAAAGAGCATTCTTGAAGGGAGTCCAGGCTGGAAAACTTGGTGCCAGTGAGACTGCAAATCCATATGACCAAACTTCCTTCGCTGGCCAAGAGTGGTTGAGGGGGTATCGGGACGGTCAAGAGATTTTGTTGCGCGGCATCAAAGAACTTGGAACAGCATAACAAATAGGACAATCCTATGGGCCGGCCAAAAATCTTGATGCACCATCCTGGACAGGTTTTCAGCCGGATCACAATGATATCCCGTGCTGAAAATGATAGGCATGCTCATGAACGCTGGCTATGCCGATGCGAGTGTGGAAACGAAAGGATAATATTGGCTGCGCATTTAAGAAGCGGAAACACAATGTCATGCGGATGCATCAAGGTCGAGACGGTGACGCGCATGTATGTGACGCATGGGCATGCGCGGACTATGCCGAATGGCCAGTTTTGCACACCTGAGTATCGCTGTTGGATGCATTTGAAAGAACGATGTTTTAATAAAAAAATTAAGGAATTCAAGAATTATGGTGGTCGCGGAATCGCCGTATGCGACCGATGGCGCGACAGCTTCGAATCATTCTACGAAGACATGGGGTCGAAACCATCCGATAAACATTCCATCGACCGTATCGACAACGACGGTAACTACGAGCCTGGAAACTGCCGCTGGGCGACGGCGACGGAGCAAGTAAGAAACCGCCGTTGCAGCCCAAAATATGCGGAGCGACGATGCACATCCTAAGTTTGGATTTGAGCGGTTCGGTTGGATTTGCTCGATGGAAGCCGGGCATGGCGCTCCCAGCCTCTGGTTCGGTCAGCGTCGGGCGGGATTGCGCCGGAATGTGCTTCGCGACCTTCCGTGATTGGTTGAGCGATAATCTCATGGGTAATCAAATAGACCACCTCGTCATCGAGGCGGCTTTCATCTCGGAAAAAACCGCGTCGTCGGCTCCGCGTCTTTTTGGGCTCGCGGCGGTGTGCGACGAGCTCGCATATCGTCGAGGGATTCGGCCTCCGCAGCGTGTCGCGCCGACCGCATGGCGCCGATTCTTTATCGGGCAGGCCATGGCGCCGAAGTCGGTCGCTCAAAAGCATCGCCGGGCATGGCTCAAAAATGAATGCGTCTCCCGCTGCCGCAATCTCGGTATCGACGTGAAATCAGACGATGAAGCGGATGCCGTGGGGGTTTTGTTTTTTGAGAGAGCGCGGCTGCTTCCGCAATATGGAGTCGAAGGCGATTTGGGATTACGAATGGATGCGCCATTCTGACTTGACGCCTGCGGAGAGTGAGGCGTAACTTTGAAAAAGAGAGCCGAGGCGTCGCCAAACACCCCGGCTCAATTGGACTGGTCGATTGCGTCGCCAGACCGCATATGAGCTTGTCGGAGCCCACATGAATAACCCCGCTTTTATACTTCCCAATTCTCCGGAAATCAATGTAGCGTCTGAGCTAAAATTAAATCCCGCAGAGCGCTAACTGGTCGTGCAGTTCGTCCGTCAGATTCGGGGCGACCATATCGCCGGCGGCGTGCGGCGCGCGGTGAAATATCAGGAATGTCTCGAAGCTCTATGGCGCACGGCCTACTGCGAGCAGGAAGCGTCAGAGCGGGCCTGCCAGCCCATGAGCGCGACCGCCGAGGCATTGGACGCCGCTGCGAATGTCATCATTTCAGTGATGGCGCATCAGCCAGACATTCAGCCACTACTCGCGGGGTTCGGCAAGAAAGTGCAGGCCGCGCGCTGGCGGAAGGCGTCATGAGCATTAGGACGCTCGTTTACATTTCCCACAGCCGGCGCGAGGCGTTCGCGGCGCTCGGTTGGATAATCACGCGCATGATGCCGCCTCATGGATGCTATTCGTGCATCGGCGAGTGGCCGTTCGATAGCGCGCCGGTTTATCCAGAGGCAACGCCGATATGAGCGATCCGCTCCGCAATGTCGAAGCCGAGCAAACGCTCCTCGGAACGATCCTTTTGCGGGCAGAAGGGCTCGATTGCATTGAGGGCATAATCCAGCCAGATCATTTCTCGGAGCCATTGCATGGCGAGATTTTCCGTGCCGCGACCCGCGCCAAAGCGGAAGGCCTAACGCCATCGCTGATGACTGTCCTGCAAGCCATGAGTTCGGTCGAGATGCCGGACAACTTCGAAATTCGGCCCTATCTTGCCAGGCTCGCGTCGAGCGCGGTTCCGACCAGTCTCGCGCCGGAATATGCTGCGATGATCGTCGAGCTCTGGCGTCGGCGGGAAATCGTGCGCTCGCTAGATGTGATTCGCGCGGCGGCGGCCCAAGGCGGCGTCGGGCCGCTTTCCGAAACCGCGATGGCGCTGGCGCGCGAGGAGCTTGGGCGGCTCGAATCGCGGGTGTCGAGCGCGGCGCGCGGGCGAGAAAATAGATTGGGCCGTATCTCGATTGGCGAAGTCTCCACGCGGCCCATCGTCGTGCCTGATTTTGTGGTCGATGACTGGATGATGGCGCGGGAAATCAGCTTCATTGCGGGGGAATCGCAAAGTGGCAAAACATTCGTCACGCTTCATGCGGCGATTTGCGTGGCCCTGGGCCAAGACGTGCTCGGCAAACGGACGAAGCCAGGTCTCGTCATCTATCAAAGCGGCGAGTCAGGAAGCGGACTCTTAAATCAACGCATTCCCGGATGGATAGCGCATTTTGGACAAGACATAGATTTTTCAACGGTTCCTTTAGAAATTCTGCCAGAGAGCATCAATCTTTTCAGGCTAGATGGAAACGCCGAAGTGTTCCATTCCACCATCAAAAAGATCGTGGACGAATGGAGTGATCGGGCGAATCCTCGACTTATCATCATCGACACATGGTCGAGCGCGACTGCCGGCGCGAACGAAAACAGCGGGCAGGATGTCAGCGGCGTAATCGACCACGGCAAGCGCCTGGCGCGCTCCACGGGCGCTCATGTGTGCTTCCTGCACCATTTCCCCAAGGGAGGCACGACAATGCGCGGGCATGGCTCTCTAAAGGGCGACGTCGATACTGTCGCCATGGTAGCCGCCGGCGCGAATGGCGTGCGAACGATCCGTTTTGACAAAGTGAAGGATGGCGCGGCGGGCGCCACGCTGTCATTCGAACTCAAGCAGGTCGTCATCGGTCAGAGACCTGATGATGGCAGGGCGATCACTTCATGCGTCGTGCTCCAGGTCGGCCAGAAAGACGCAGCTAGGAAGGCGGCTGAGGCCAAAGGGTTCGCCCTCGGCGTGAATGAAGCCCCGATCTTCGCCGCGCTATGGAGCGCGATTAAAAAATCCGGAAGATTCCCGGACAAAATTATGGAAGATGCCGGAGTCCCAGCGACAACGTTCGCAGTCGATTGGGATATATGGAAAGAGGAATATCGTCTCGCGGCCACGCCTGACGAGGGCGGCAATCCGCCATCTGATGACCTGATTCGCAAGCATTATAAGCGTTACGGCGAGTCGCTGGAAAAACGCTTCAAGATCATCGGACGATCCGGAAGATGGCTTTGGGTCGGAAACAAGCCAGTGCGCGGTTATCCCGACACCTATCCTGAAAAGGACAAATTCGAGACGCTCGAAGGACAGACAGCGCCGTCAGATGAATTAGCGGGGGTATTTTGATGGCACGCTTCACTAATCGAGAGATGTGCGATTACATGGCCGATGGCATCGAGCAAAGCGCTTGTGAATGCGAGCGTGACGGCTTTCATGAGAAAGCAGATCGCATGTTCAAATGGGCCGCCAAGGTGCGATCAGAACGCGATGAACCAGACGAACCGGAAGGCGTTCAACCGCAGGGAGACTTGTTCAATGAGTGACTACCCGACCGCCGATGCCATCGCGCGGGCCATCCTCGATGCCCTCAAAGCCGAAGGCTATCGAATCTTTCCGCCAAAGCGTGCGCCGGCCAGGCGCGCCCCTGGTGATGAGGCGAATGTTCATGTCCGGGCCGGATTGAGCCCAGACTGGACTCCGGAAGAGATCGAAATCGTCCGCGCGCTCTACCCGGACACATCCATTCCTGCATTCGTGATCGCTGATAAGATCGAGCGCTCGGTCGAGGCGGTTAAGAAAATGGCTCGCAAGATCGGCGTGGCGCGGCGTTTCGCGAAGCCTCAAGTTGCGTCCGCAAAAAAAGAGGAGGAAAATCCGCCATTACGCAAAACGCCTGAAATTGAGACACCACTTTCCGAAAAAGCGCCGGAAATTATGCCGGAAATTATGCGTGAGGCACCATCAAATGAGGAGGCAAAAAGTTACGTGCCCCAAATTCCCGCATCAAATGATGGGGAGAAACGGGACATCGAAGCGATCGCGCCTCAACGTCTCAATGATCGCGATCCTCTTCCAGAGCCGAGACGCGCGACACGAGGAATCGTCGTCACTGGAGCCATACTTGGTGATCCAGGCTTCGAGAACCCGCGCGAGCATCGCGGTGAGAGTTCAAAAAACGGGAGTGCGTTTTCGTGACATTTCAACCAGGACAAGGCCCGCTCGCCAAGGTGATCGAACGAAAATTGCGGGAACGCGCCATTGCGGCAGCCATTGCGCTCCGCGCGAATCCACCTTATGCCGACGGCCCTATTTATAACGCGCCGCTGAATATCCCGCGATTTCATGCCAATCGATCCATTCCGACGATCTCTGAAATCCGTGAGGCGGCTCAACGCCAGTTCGGCGTCTCGCGCATGGACATGATCGGAAAGCGTGGCAATCGCGGCTTAATAGTCGCTCGGCACGCGGCGATGGCGGTGACGAAACAGCTCACGCCATATTCTCTACTGCAAATCGCCAGAGGATTCGGACGAGGCAACCACGCCACGGTCATCAATGCGCTCGCGAGCAATAAGGTGCGCGTCGATTCTGGAGAACTTTACAACGGAGCTCCACTGGAGAATCATATCAGTGCGATTAAGGCAGCGGTCGCGCGCGAATAAGTAGGTCTACGAAATGAAGAAACGCGATCTTGAAGAGCTCTTGG
>Ga0116112_1000504_pt1 | contig 30639 bp, 32 predicted proteins | sample June2015DPH_8_15_FD_89721 | JGI IMG/M metagenome (GOLD analysis project Ga0116112, IMG submission 89721) | Peatland microbial communities from SPRUCE experiment site at the Marcell Experimental Forest, Minnesota, USA - June2015DPH_8_150 | ecosystem: Environmental > Terrestrial > Soil > Wetlands... | reverse complement strand
TGCCCGGAAATCATGGCGGGCGGCGTCCACGGCAGCGACGAGGCGCGGGTGTATGCGGAATTGTGTCAGGCCGTCGAGGAAATGATTGAATTGATCCACGCGGACGGCCACAAATTGCCCGAACCGTTGGCCGCGAAAAAATTCAGCGGCAAATTTGTGTTGCGCGTTGAACCGGCCTTGCACCGCCGCCTTGCCGCCAAAGCCCTTGCCGCCGGGGAAAGTCTCAACAGCTATTGCGTCAAATCACTCGTGAAGGCGTGACGCCGACCGTCCGCTGCCGCCGTTCAAAAAACGCGCGGGGGGAAATTGAGTACCCGCAAACATAGTTGACACGGGTGGCGATTGAGGCATCAAATTGTCCCGTGAATGCAGGGACAGACAAATTTGTTATGCAAGTCCCAACACGAACGGGAAATTCTCACCGCCCTTTGTTTCCGACACAATCAGTTCGCCAGAGACAAGGGGGAAACCATAGACCATGAAAACAAAAATTATCATACTCTGCACATTATGTACATTGACGATTTCAGCGGCCGCCAGAACCAGAATCGTTGCGGTGGTTGAGGGTGTTTATGAAAATTCCGTTCTTTTGAATTGGTCACAAAAAAAACCGATTTACGGACAGAGACAACGTTCTGATGATCTTGTCAGTCAGGGAAATTTCCTTGGCGGAGTTCCCATCAGCCATGATCCGCCAATAATTGGCTATGAGACTGTTTTCAGCAAAGAAGTTTTGGTTGTGAATTATCCCACAAGAGGAATAGCAGAAGGAGAGAAATTAGATATTTATGCCGTGCAAGTTGGCACAACAAATTTTTCCGGTAAAACAATCGAACTTTGGGATGCTGGATTAACACCGGAAAAAATTGAGCAAATGAAAGAGGAGGAAGCCAAAGCACAGGCATTGGAAGCCAAAGCGCAGGCATTGATTGAAAAACAAAAAGCGGAAGCGGAAAAAGCCGCCCGAGCAAAAGTTTATGCTGCGCAAGCCAGAGCTGTTATTTTGCTTCAATCCCAAGCGACCAATGGCAGCGCATCCGCACAATGCAGTCTCGGCCTTCGTTACTTGAACGGACAAGGCTGCGAGACAAACCGCGAGCAGGCCATTTACTGGCTTACCCAAGCAGCCAATCAAGGCGATCAGGAAGCCTCCAATAAACTCGCCAGCCTCCAAAAATGAAACGCAAATCCACCGGCGGCAGCGGTAAAACCTGACACCGCCAATCCGAAACTAAAAAATGCCATGATTGGTGACGCAAAATGTAAATGTCGGAATTGCAGCGGCGAGGTCAGCTTTTCCCCCTCATTGGCTGGCCAGAACGTTGAATGTCCGCATTGCCATCTGGAAACGCTCCTTTTCATCCCCAAAATTGAAACCATCCTGCCTGGAGAATCCAAATGCGATTGCCAGCGATGCGGCCAGCCTATCGCCTTTCCCGTTGACTTGCATAATACCGAGGTCGAATGTCCGCATTGCCATCGCGCAACCACACTACTGATTCCATCGCCATCCGCGCGCGTCCGCAAAGCTGACAGCCTGCCGCCGGGGACCGAACCATTGCCAGACCCAACGCTGGCTTACGTTTTGGCTATTATATTACCGTTGATCGGGTTCTTCTTCGGTGTCTGGCTCATGGGCAAAAAACAATCCGGCCATGGCGCAGCAGTCATGGCCTTGAGCATTTTCGCCGCCCTCTTCTGGCTGCTGATTTTTTCCCAGATGGATTGACGCATATTGAGAAAATGTAACTACCATCCATTGCGAACATTGCGGTCACAACTTCGAGGCCGAGGTCATTGACAAAACCACCAAATGCCCATCCTGCGGAAAGCAAACGCGGTTTTTGATACCGAGCAAACCAGTCACTGCCAAAAGCTAGGATAGCCGAGTGTGCAACGGGTGAAGCGGCGCGTGAAAATAGGGGCGCCGGGATAGGGGGAATTTACGACTTTTTTCGACCCTAATCGGTCACTCGGACAAACTTTTATCTCGACTCGTCTTCGATCCTCGATCCTCGATTTTTATATTTGACCGAGGGACCGATTAGGATCGAGGGGCACACTTTTTGCGCAAGGGACGAAAACGAATTTCCCGCGAAAACGACCTAAAATCGAACGAACGAACGAATTTTCCAGTCATCGAACTATCCGACTGGCTGTGTGTTTTCACACATCGGTGTAAAAAGTAACAGACCACCGCCAAGACCACAACACAAAAACGCAAAATTGTCGTCAAAATACCAAGGGTGCGGACATTGAAGCTGCGCTTCGTATCGTGTCCCCTCTGTTGTCTCCACATGCCTAAAGCTTTTCGGCCAGTTCGTTCCCGGCATTGTTCACCAGCGGAGAAACGCAGTAGAAATTTACGTCCTCGGCATCGTAAAGTCGCAACATGAATTTTACCACGTCGCCTTTGCGCTGGTCGTCTATAGCTTGGTCGGTGAGACAAATGCAGTTCGTCAGAAATCAACCCGCGTACCCGCGCTGAAAATTGTGCTCATAAAACCATTGTCAACATTGGGCGTTTTCATTTCTAAAAATTGCTCACAAAACCCGCGTGGATATTGAACGAAATTGCCATGCTTTGCAAAAGAACTATCGCTGAAGGCAAAATCACAAAACCCTTGTGAACATTGGTTGAAATCAATGTTTTTCACCATTATTGCGATTTTATCGCAAGAAAAAAAGGTGTAACACGAAATCCAAAATGCTCACACGCGAGGGCGTAGCTGGTCAGTTACTGCCTATAAGCCAACTCCCGTAAATTACTGGCGACATTTCAGCTGCAACCTCACCCCCTTCAAGCATCCCCAACCGCGCCAGCGTAGCGCCGGTTTTGAAATCGTCAAGAGGGTGGTTATCACGCCAGAGAGATACGGCCACGGTTGACTTCTGCGGATTCGTGTTATGCCAGACTTAAATAACACGAAAGATGGTGGCGGCAACGCCGCAACCAAAACAAGGCAGTCGCCCAAAGCGGCAGAGCTACTCGCGGAAAAAATCAACGGCTTGCTCGTGTGGATCCGCAACACTGCACATGTGAACTTTTACAGCGGTTTGAGGAGAAATTCGCCGCGAATCAGAATGCGCTCTGCCGCGCAAATCAAGGCATTCAACGAAACTTTACAACTGCTGCTAATCGCCTTCGTAATGGTTTTCAAGGACTGGCCAACGCGGTTGGTTACGATTATCGCCCTGATTTTAATTCGCAGGCACGGCAGTGGTAAATAGTCTCGAATTGTTCGCACGTCACTGCGCGTCTCTCTCATTATTCAAGCGTTGGACCAGGGCGTAATGGATCACCTCAAAAACCAGGCCCCACTTGTGTTCGCGCCGCGCTGCATCGCAATAACAGCCGGAAGGATCGTAGGGACGTTCCCAGGTCAGGACCTCGTTCAAAGGCCGGCCGAGCAGGGGTTTCTCGCCGGCAATGCTGTTCATGAGTGCTTCGGAGTCATTCAGATATTCACATTGGTATTGGTGGCCAGTGTCGCCGGGAGCCGGAGCGCAACCGGTGGCCAGAATCCGGTAACCGTCTTCGGGCGGTCCGAGTCTCACGTCATAGTGAAATGCCAGCGACCGCCCCAGATTGGAGCAGGTGGTGCCTTCGTAATGAAAGCGGGCTGCCACCGAGCGATCCGCCAAAAACTTCAGTTGCAACCGTTCCTGTGACCACTTCTGCAATGCGCGGGTATTGACGCTGTAGCGGGCGTGGTGATTCAACGTCGAGCCGACAGTGAGAGGCGCGTCCACATCGTCGGCCACACCGCTCTGGAGCCGGCGCACGTCTTCAATTTGCGGCGGTGAACGCCGGTAGGGCGCGCGGCGATATTGACAGCCCGGCAGCGAACAATTTTCGCAGGGAATCAACGCTGCCAGGTCCCGCACCCTGTCCAGATGCCGCGTGAGGCCGAATACGGCCAGCAGCGATTTCTTGGGCCGCAACATCCCGGTGTCCAGCACCTGAATGTCGCCGGGAAAATCTCGGCCCATTTTTTGCCGGATCAATTTCCACAGTCTGATTTGATCGGATATGTCCCAACCCGAATAACCCGGACTGTAATGCGGCAGAGCCGCCATGCCATGTTGATCCGCCCAGCCGCAGATGTGGCCGCTGGCAATCGTCACCAGATGCTCGACCACCGCCGAGCCGTACATCTCCGTGAAGAAATATTCGTCCGGTTTTCCTTCCCGCCAGAACTGGTGCGCCTTTTCCTCGCATTCCCGCCCGGCGCTCACTGCGACGAGCACCGCCGTGTGGGCCTGGGCGGCTACGAATTGATCATGAAGCTGCTTCGATGTGAAATCCGTTCCACGCACCTGCAACCGTTTGTTTTTCAGCTTCAAGCCATCGGTCTGCCGGGCATAAATCCACGGCTTCCCGTTTTCCGCATACCATGTTCGCGCCCGGCCAGCCAGTTCGCGCGCCCGCCCATCCGGCACATGCTGCTTCGGATATCCAAGCAACCGCCGGTATTCGGCCTCCTGCACATTGACGGGCGGCTTTGTGTCAATCAGTTCGAACATGCCAGAAATCGGGAAATTAACGGACTGCCGCTGCCTTGGCGGATGCCACGGGACGAAACTGGCAGCCTTCAACGAAGTAATCGAAGAAATGCGGGTGGGTTTCCAAGCGGCAATGCGTCACGCGTTTGACCATGTCTTCCAGTTCCCGGCGCTTGGTCCGCGACAACAAGGCAATGCAGGCGCCTTCAATCGAGGCGTTGCCGACCTGCAGAATTTTCGCATCGTCCAGGTTCGGAATCAAACCGATGCGTTTCGAGGATTCAACATTCAAATGCCGTCCAAAACCGCCGGCCAGATAAAAAACGTCCAGGTCTTCAAAACGGATTCCATAGCGCTCAAAGACAATGTGCAGGCCCGCGACATTGGCGCCCTTGGCCTGGGCCAGCTCGTTGATGTCGCCTTCGGTGAAATAAATCGGCGAATCGCTGTTCACATCCAGAAGAATCCGGTCCTCGCCGTGCTCAAACCGGCCCAAGGCATTGATACGATGGTTTTTCAGCAGTTCGCCCAACAAATCCACCAGGCCGGAGCCGCAAATGCCCTCCGCGGGACCGTCGCCAATCACCTGCACGAAAAAGGAGCCGTCCGCGTTGAGCTTAACCTTTTCAATGGCGCCCGGCAGTCCCGGCATGCCACAGGCAATCTTGCCACCCTCGAATGCCGGCCCGGCGGGACAGGACGCCGCGAAAATTTTGTTTTTGTTTCCCAGAATCAATTCCGTGTTCGTGCCGATGTCCATGAGGGCCACCAGCCGCTCCTCATTTGCCAGATCCACGGCCAACATGCCGGCGGCGGCGTCCGCGCCCACGTGACCGCTGATGATCGGCAGGCCGTAAGTCCGCGCCCGGGGATGCAGTGGCAGCAGGAATTTTTTCGCCGGTTCGCTCAGGCTGGTCGTCGTCCGGCGGCCGTCCGCCATCTCCAGTTCGGTAATGGAACGGTAGGGGCTTTGGCCGATGGAATAAACATTCAGGCGGAAGAACAGGTCACGCATGGTGGAATTGCCCGCGACGACCAGTTCGTAAATTGTCTTCGGGTCCACTGGAAATTCCTCGATGGCATGGCTTAAATAGCCGGCGAGTGTCCGCTGCAGCAGTTTGCTGGGGTCGTGCGTGTCGTAATGGATTCGCGCCATCACGTCCGAGCCGCCAAAGCGTTGTGGATTTTCAAACGAAGCATCGGCAACGATCTCGCCGGTTTCCAGGTTCAGGAGCCGGAGCACAATAGTTGTGGTCCCCAAATCCAACGCCAGCCCGTGGATCGGTCCCGTCGAGCGGTCAATTTCCTCCCCGTCCAGCAGAATCCGGCCGCCGTCACGGGTGACGGCCGGATCCAGTTTCCATTTTTGACTTCCCGCCGGCAGTTGGAACGCATGGCGTTCTATTTTCATCTCTCCGCGCCGCATCGTGTGGCAGCGGACGACGCCGGAATCAGCAATGATTTTGCACGAGCAGGACAAACGGAACGGGCCTTTCAGATGTTTTTCCGCCGGCACGGGCCGGGAGAGACACTCCATGCCTTCGATGACCTCCACGACACACTCCTTGCATTTGCCCTGCTTGCGGCAGGATGTCGGCACATGGACGCCGAGCGACTCGGCGCAATCGAACAGCGACGAACCCGGCCTGACGCTGGTTCGCTGTCCGTTGAAATGTAATTCGACACTCATGCGACTGGCTTTTCGTGTATGATTCAAATTAGTACCATAAATGCTTTCTTGAATTTGGGCAACGATGGAGTGCTATAAAAAATGACGCCCGTTCCCACTTTCCGGGATAAATGCGCTTGAGTTCATCCAACGCCGTTCTATTGTAATTCCCGTTGCGTTACTCCGTCAGAATCCAAGTGACGTGAGGGCATCCCGCCACCCGGTGGCAAAGCGATTTATGCATTGCGTCATTGGCTCCGGCCCTGCGGGCGTCGCCTGCGCCAAGGCGTTGCTGGCGCGGGGAGCCAGCGTGTTGATGCTTGATGCCGGCCTCGAACTGGAACCCGATCGCGCCCGAATCGTCCGTCTATTTGCCGACAAGAAACCTTCCGCCTGGGCCATGGCCGACGCCGCCCGGCTGAAAGGTAACATGGCCGCCAACGCCAAGGGCATCCCGCTCAAGCTGGCTTTCGGTTCGGACTTTCCCTACCGTGAAACGGAAACGCACATTCCCTGGCACGGTCACGGCACCAGTGTGCGGCCATCGCTGGCCCTTGGCGGCCTCAGCAACGTCTGGGGCGCGACCCTGCTGCCGTATCGCAACACGGACATCGCCGACTGGCCCATCCAAAGCGCGCAATTGGAAAAACATTACCGTGCCGTGATTGAACTCACCGGGCTGGCCGCACAACACGACGATTTGGAGGAATGGTTCCCGTTGCATTGTGACCATCCGCACGTGCTTCAGCCCAGCCAGCAAGCCGCGGTTTTGCTCCAGAATCTTTCCCGTCATCGCGACGCCCTGCGTGGACGCGGCTGGCGGTTCGGCCGCGCGCGGCTGGCCGTGCGTGCCGCTGATGGGCCCCGCGGCATCGGCTGTCTCTATTGCGGTTTTTGCATGTACGGCTGCCCTTACGGCTGCATCTACAACAGCGCCGACACCGTGCGCGAACTGCGCGCGGAAAACAATTTCTCGTACCAGCGCGACGTCATCGTTACGGCCTTGCGCGAACGCGCCGGCAAGGTTGCCATCGAAAGTTTCCACCGCCAAACGCGCGCCCCGCTGGCGTTTGAAGCGGACCGCGCGTATCTGGCGGCGGGCGTCATTTCGACGGCGCAAATTCTATTGCGCGCCCAATCCGCCTACGACCGCCCGTTGCCTTTGCGCGACAGCCAGTATTTCCTTTTTCCGCTCGTGCTGGCGCGCCGGACCCGGAATGTCCCAACCGAATCGCTCTACACCCTCAGCCAGGTTTTCATCGAACTTTGCCACCCGCGCATCAGCCGCCATACCGTGCATCTGCAAATTTACACCTACAGCGATTTGATCGGGGAAGCCGTGCGGAACACGTTCGGGGCGTTCGCACGCCCGCTCGAAAAGCTGGCGCGGCGACTTGAAGAACGCATGGTGATTGTGCAGGGCTACCTGCACTCGGACGAGTCGCGGACCATTGAAATGACGTTGAAACGCGACGGCGAAAAGGACTGCCTGCACCTGAACGCGTTACCCAATCCCGAAACCCGCCGCGCGGTCAAACGTGTCGTGCGCGAACTGCTCCGGCAATCGCGCCGGCTCGGCGGCCTCGTTCTGCCGCCGATGCTGCAACTGGCTGAACCCGGACGCGGCTTCCACTGCGGCGGCTCGATACCGATGCGCAAAAATCCGCAGCCGTTCGAAAGCGATTGCCTCGGCCGGCCGCACGGCTGGACGCGCGTGCACGCGGTGGACGCGACGGTTCTGCCGGACGCGCCGGCGACGACCATTACTTTATCCGTCATGGCCAACGCCCATCGCATCGGCTGGGAAACCGCCGGGATGGATTGACCACGAAACACACGACATGGCACGAAAAATTTGCGTTTCTATTCGCGTGTTTCGAGTATTTCGTGGTTGAATTATTTAAAATGAATCCATGAAAAACTTGTGCGCCATCACCGGCAGTAACGGTTACGTCGGTGGCTGCCTCAAAAATTATTTTGGGGCGCGCGGCTGGGAAATGCTGGAATTGACCCGCCGGCCGGCAGCCGGCGCGCGGGCGGTGGCTTTCCAACTGGGCGCAGAAATTTCCCCGCAGGCGCTGGCGGCAGCCGGCGTGCTCGTGCATTGCGCCTACGATTTCCAGCCGCTGCGCTGGGCGGAAATTCACGCGGTAAATGTGGAGGGCACGCGAAAACTTATTCAGGCCGCGCGCGCGGCGGGGGTTGGCAAAATCGTTTGTCTCTCCTCCATCAGCGCCTACGACGGTTGCCGCTCGCTTTACGGCAAGGCAAAATTGGAGATTGAAAAGATTGCGCGGGACAACGGCGCGCTTGTCATGCGTCCGGGACTGGTCTATGGCGGTGAACCGGCCGGCATGTTCGGCCGGCTCGTGGCGCAGGTCCGCAAGTCATCGGTGCTGCCGGTTTTCGGCGGCGGCACGCAGGCCCAGTTCCTGGTTCACCAGGAAGATTTGGCCGCGTTCATTGAGAAGGTCGCCGACGGAAAAATTGCGGTCGCGCCGCGCATCTTGACCGCCGCGCATGAACGGCCATGGCCTTTCAAACAACTGCTTTCGGAAATCGCCCGCGGGTTGAACAAAAAAGTGACATTCATTCCGCTACCGTGGCGGCTGCTCTGGGCCGGGTTGAAAACGGCGGAAGTCTGCGGCCTGCGCTTGAATTTCCGCAGCGACAACCTGATGAGCCTGATGTATCAAAACCCGAGCCCGGATTTTTCGCCGAACGCGGCGGCGGGTTTGATCTGCCGTCCGTTTCAGGTGTGGAGGCTGGCACTGTGACCATTTCCATCGCAAAAATTTCATGATTGCTGCTGCGGTTGCGCTATTTCGTCTCGCGGAGAAACGCAGACGAGGTTGTAGTGATTTAGGCGCGCACCGGGGACTTCGCGGCAAAGGCCGACTCATCCACCAAGGAATCATCCTGACTCCATACCCATTCCCCGACGGTTTCTCTGGCAGCATTCCCGATGGCGTTTTCCGCGACGGTGTGATGGAGAGGAGATGAACAGGAATAATCTGCACGACGCCCCGTCCGCGCTACGGGTATCGGCGAGTAACGGTGTGGCTACGCCGGGAGGGGCATGAGATCAACGCCAAGCGGGTGCATCGGGGAACCAATCCGATGTAGCATCACCCAACGGATCATGATAATCTCCCGGTTTCTCGGGCATTTGAAAAATACCAAGATCCATAATTTCCCCATTGGCATAGACACGGCGAACCCTTAATGACCGGGGAAGATCCTGTTCTTCGGGAAAAGGATAATGGCCGGAGATTTCATACAAGGTTCCCTCTGTGAAGTGGTGCTGACGGCACCACGCTTGCACGAAGGCTACCACGTCAGGATTGTCGCCCAATTGAAAAATATTACGATGCGCATAATAAACCTCGGCACCACGCACATCACGGTTAAAAAACGCCGGGCCGTTTGACGACACGGTTTTGACGATGATTTCTCCCAATCGTTCCTGTTCCGAATGGGCGACATAATTCCATCCTTGCGGTGTTTCATAGGTTCTCCAAAAGAACCAGATGGAAAACAGACCAACCATGACACTTAGACCGAAGGCCCACGCGGAAGCCCTCCGGCTCCAGGTCGTTCCCCAAACAATGAAAAACGCCAAACATTGCACCCCCTTCAGACGGTCGTACGAAAAAGCGCAGGCATGGTCACCCATCAACAGATTCTCCAGCAGGGCGACGCCCATAATGAGAAACGAAACAGGAAAAGGATCCTTGCCGGGAAGGATTACCCCGCCGTGCGGCACGACCAGCTGTTTGGCGCGAGACCACGGCCGCAAAAAAAGGACCATCAACCCGATGAGGGAGAAAAGGCCAAAAGAATTTGAATACCGGACGATCAGTCGCACGGTCCTCAAGAGAGAGCCTACACGGACTGATCCGCGAACGATCAAATTGTGAAAATAATCGTGAATGGATATGACGGTGGCAAACCATCCGATCATGCATAAGCCTGCCAAGAGGCATCCAAGGATGATAGCCATCGCGAGATGAAGCGCGCGGGAATCGCGGGTTTTCCAATATGAAAACAACGCAATCCCAGTCATCGCGAGATTGGCGAGGTAGGGAGTCCAATCCGTAAGGCACCCGATGAACGCAAAGATGAACAGCAGAAGCGTCGAAGGATAAAATAAAAAACAGATGATCTGGATGATCAGTAAAAAAGCATAGAATTGTTGGGCCCATAAATTGATCGAGTGGCTTTTAAGACATTCGGGAGCAGTCATATAAATAACCGCAGCCGTGGCGGAGGCGAGCAACCGAAGTTCAAATTCAACCCCTTTTTTCTTCGTGCAAAGAAAAACCAACCCGGCCATGGCAAGCGCTGACAGCACCTGCAAGACAATGTTGTACCATCTCAAACCTGCAATGCTCGGACTTGCCCCCACCAGTTTGACCGCAACATAGGGCAGAACAAATGTGAGAGGGGGGGTGCTGCAATAATAATAATTTCCGAACCGGTCAGCCGACGCCGCCCCGGGATGTTGATTAATGTACTTGTTGTATGGCGCACCCAGCGTGAAAATGGGCAGGAAGTGGTGTGTTTTCCACGAAGTTTGTTCAAAAGCCAGATCGGTGACCAGAATATGTGACTCGGGCTCCTGCCCATCCACGCGACCGGCAAAGGGCCGCGTTTGAATGAAATGCGCACGAGCGATTACTGAGAGCAATGAAATGCAGAAGACAATAATACCAATCAGCCATGTCCATGATCCGGTATTCGCTTTTGCAGGGGTGTGGCAGAAATTGTGAAAATTGTTATTGTGAGCCATTTCCCACTATTTTTTCGCTATCATCATGGAACCCACGACTCAGAGTCAAGCGGCATGCCAAAAACTCCAGTGACAATTTTGCACCCCGCAGGCTTGCGTCATCTGAACACTTGGAAGAGGCGCGTGACAACAGCCATCGGGATGAATTTTAGATCACCGGTTAATGGCGGTGGTGTCAAGGTAGCTGGCACGATTTAATTTGTGAAATGCCGATAAAATCCAACCCATGCCGCATAACTAGGCAGAGCCAGGAATCCACGCTCGGACAGCCACGTTATCCTTAGAAATTCTCAAGGCCGGTTCACATCGCATCATCGGCAAAAAACAGGCTTAGTTTGCCGCCGGTGCTGGTGGCCGGCGCGAGACGGTTCTCAAGCCCAGCACACTCATGAAGAAGCTTGAGAAAACACCCTGAACACCCAGGATCATGAGCGTTGCCGCCGGAATCAGCCGGCGCAGGTTTTCAGCCATGGACGGCAGAAGGCCGAAGTGGGCTTGTTGCCAAAGCCACAGCGCGCGCAGAAATAAAATCGTTCCCACCAGCAACACGACCAGGCCGGTGGCAATTCCTCTTTCGAGCGTGAAAATCTTGAAGACACGCGTGAGTTTGGGGTCCGCCGGCAGCAGACCTTCGGCGATGGCAAAAACCTTGGTGAAGAACGCGAATGCAATCAGTTGGAAACCCACAATTACCGCCATACACGCCATCATTAGTGTGCCCACGTTCAACTCGATGCCGCCGATTTTGATGTCATTCACCGACAGGGCTGCGGCGAAAATGAATCCCAGTGCCGAGAGCAGAAGTCCCGGCATGAGAAACAACCAGCGCGGCGAGTAAAGCAACATGAACCGCAAATGCCGCCAACCGTCGCGCCACGGTTTCAAGTGCGGCGGGCGCGAACGTCCGTCCTTGTGCAGCGTGATCGGCACCTCGGCAATTTTGAACTTCCTGATGGTGGCCTTGATGACCATTTCCGAGGCGAACTCCATGCCCGTGGTCTGCAGGTCCAATTTTTCGAAAACCTCCTTGGTGAAACCGCGCAGGCCGCAATGGAAATCGTGCGCCGGACACTTGAAAAAAAAGCGCCCGATGAATGTCAACACCGGGTTGCCGAGCCGGCGGTTTTTCCACGGCATTGCACCGGGCAAAATGGTTCCGCCGCCGGCCGGCAACCGGCAACCCATGACCAGTTCAAAACCTTCCTGGAATTTTTTGACGAAGCCATTGATGTCGGAAAAGTCGTAACTGTCGTCCGCGTCACCCATGATGATCCATTTGCCGGCTGCGGCCTGAATACCGCCGCGCAGAGCGCTGCCATAGCCCTTTTCCTTCACGGCCACGACGCGGGCGCCCAGTTTTTCGGCAATCGCCGGTGAGCCGTCGGTGCTGCCGTTATCGGCCACGACAATTTCACTGCGCACACCCGCGCGCTGGCTGCCGAGCCGTGCTTTTTCGATGCAACGGGCGAGGGTTTCCGCTTCGTTCAGACACGGCATCACGATGCTCAGTTCCACGGGTTCTTTCATGAGGCAAACCTACCCAAACGCCCGGCCATTTGGCGAGTACGGGTTTCGGGTTCACCGCAATTTAACCAGATACCAGTCGCGTGGGCCTGCGGCCGCGCGCAGCTCCAGTGTAATTTTTCGGACAATCTGCGCGTTCATTCGCCTGAACCAGTCATCGGCCGAACAGCCAAACCAACTTTCAATGCTGTCCGGCTTCATCAACACGTATTCAATGCCGCGCCGTTTCAAATCCGCCGGCGTGTCGCCGGGGCAAACGTGCATGATGCGGCGCGAACCAAACGGCCGCCACAAGGAAGTTTCGGGATCGTCATAGGTGACCAACCCCAGAAGCTTCAGGCCCGGCGGCAAAATCTCACGCGCCGGGGCAAAGGCATCGGGGCGCTGGCGATAAACCGAATAAACCCGCTCCATCCGTGCCAACCGGCTGGAATCGGGGGCGCGCATTTGAATTTGTCCCAAAATGGTCTGGATCGGAAACAACGGCCGCGCCGGAGAAAGGATCAACAATCCTGCGGCCATAAGAAAAACCGTGAAAGCCGCCGCGCGCCACCAGCGTTTTTTCAGCAGCGATTCTTGCCCGGCGCACATGAGGAACGGCGGCAGCAGGAGGGCGTAATAGGACACCATCAGCCGGGCGAAGAAGGACATATGGGATTGTGTCATCAGCGCACCCAGTGAAATGAACGGGGCAAGCCGCACGCACGTTTGCCATGTCGCCCGACCGGTCGGTTGCCTGAGTCCCGGCTTCGCAAACATTGCCGCCACCAGGCTGGTCAACAGCAAAATCGAAACACCAAAACCCAGCCCGGCGTTTTCCTCGATTTGCATTTCTTTCAACTGCAACCGGTTGTCGGGCCACATGATGGTTTGTTGCCAACGCGCGCTCAGCTTCGGTGGAATCACCCGTTCCATGGTCTGATTCCAGGTTCCGGCCAGCGGGAAAACGGGCGGCACGAAATTCTCAATGGTCAGCAACACGGCGTTCGCTCCCGCCTGGAACGCCGGATCGTTCCTTAAATTGCCGGTCTCCAGCGCCAGACCGGACCAGTCACCGCAATATTTCACGTTCAAAACCATCGTGGGCAGCGCCGAGGCGAGAATGGCGAGCGCGCCGGCCGCGGCCGTTCTCAGGGGCCAGCGGAAAGCCAGTTTGGCTGACGGAAAAATCGCCACCGCCCACGGCAGCAACAGGGGGAGGTTGCCCGTTTTGGCGCTGGTCATCATCGCCGCCGCCAGCACGGACGTAAAAAAATCGCGCGGGGAATGCGAAACTTTTGCGCGCAGCGCAAAATCCACCGCTGCCAGCGCGAAGGTTGCGCCGAACAGATCGTTGCCGACGCTCCCGGCTTGCAGCAAAAAGCCGTAACCCGTCGGCACAATCCACATCCAATGCCACGCCACGCGGCGCCGCACACCCAGTCGCGTGAACACGCTGAACACCAGCCCGGGCAACAGCAGAAACGAAATGACGTTGATCAGGAACAGCAGGCGATCAGTCTTGCACAAGGCAATAAACGGCGCGTAAACCCATTCGATGCCGCAGGACCGCGTGTTGATGCGCGCGAAAATCGTGTGTATCCAGTACCATTGACCTTCAGCGAGCCAGTTCAACACGCGTGGAATCCGGTAGGTGTGCGTGTCGTAATTACTCGGCGCATACAAAACCCCGCCGAGCAAAGCCATCATCGCCAGAATCAGGAACGCCGCGGGAAACGGCCGGCGAAAACGGCGAAGATGCCTTGGCCACCAAACCCCGGGCACAGCCGTTCCGGACATTTTGAACTTCCAGGCGCACAGACCGGCCAACCCGGTCACCAACACCAGCGCGTAGCCCGCGGCCGTCAATTGGTGCAGGGCGGACAGCGTCCAGCCTGCAACGTTGAGGTATGCGCAGGTCCACACCCAATACCGGACTGCACCGGTCGTGTCTCGCCGGTGCCGTCCATGATCGGAGTTGCCTTTGGCTTCATTCATTTGGAGCTGCCGGGCGCTTCCGGCACTTTGACCAGATACCAATCGGTCGCAGGGGCAGCGGCGCGGAGACGAAGCGGAATTCTTTGGATCACCTGTGCGTCCATGCGTTTGGCCCAATCTTCAGGTGAATAGATAAACCCGTAGCAGCCCGTTTTCACCAGAATGTATTCGACCCCGCGAGCCTTCAAATCCGCTACGGTATCCTGCGGGCAAACGTGCTCGATGCGGCGCGAACCAAACGGACGCCACAACGAAGTTTCGGGATCGTCATAGGCCACCAAACCCAAAACCTTCAAGTCCGGCGGCAACGAGGCGCGTGCCGGCGCAAAGGCGTCGTTACGCTCGCGATAGACCGAATAAACGGTTTCCACACGCGCCAGCGCCGGATGTTGCGCGGCGGCCTTATGGATTTTTTCCAGAAACATTCCCACCGGAAACAGCGGTCGCGCCGGAGAAATGATGAGCAACGCCGCCGCGATGACAAAAATGGTGAAGGCTGCCGCGCGCCACCAAATTTTTTTGACCGGTTGTTCCGGCGCGGGGCCGGCGAGGAGAAGCGGGAGCAGCAGCGCGTAATAGGGCGCGAGGATGCGCCCGAGGGGATAGACTTCCGACTGGCTCAACAGGGCCAACAGCGAAATCCACGGCGCAAGTCGGACGCCGGTACACCAGACGGCTTTGGCGGAGGCGAATTGCAACCCCAAAAACGGACCGCTGCAATGTATCGCTACGAATACCATGCTGATAAAAATCAGGCCTGTGACACCGAAACCCAATCCGGCGCTGTCTTCTATTTGCAGTTCTTCGGTGTGAAATTCAACGGCCTTCGGTTCCACCACCGCTTCGTGCGAACGCTGGCTCAAACCGGCGGGCATGATTTGTTGAGTATAGCGGTTCCACGTGTTGGCGAACGGGAAAGCCGGCGGTGTCAGATTTTGGATCGTAATGAGCACGGCATTTGCCGGCACACGCAAAAGCGGAGCGTTTCGTTGTGGCGTCCCTTCGGCTTTCCAACCCGTCCAATCCCCGCAAAAATGCGCGTTGAGAATGGCGGTCGGCAAAAATGAGGCGAGAACCGCAACAACGCAAACTGCCATCGTCTGCAATATTCGGCGTTTTATCAATCCGCGTGCCGGCAAAATCGCGATGGCCCACGGCAACAGCAGCGGCAGGTTGCTCGTCTTGGCGCCGGTCATCAAGGCCGCTGCCAGCAAAGAGGCAAAAAAATCGCGCGCGGACCTGGAATTTTTCGCGCGCAGTGCGAAATCCACCGCCGCCAGAGCGAATGGTGCACCAAACAAATCATTGCCGATGCTGCCAGCCTGTAACAAAAAACAATAACCTGTTGGCACAATCCACATCCAGAACCCCGCCGCGTGCCGGCGCACGCCCAGACGCGTAAAAACGCTGAACACCAGTCCCGGCAGCAGCAGAAAAGAAACGACATTGATGAGGAACAGCAGCCGGTCGGTTTTCGACAGGGCAATGAACGGCGCGGAGACCCACTCGATGCCGCAGGCGCGCTGATTCACGCGCGGGAAAATCGTGTGGATCCAATGCCATTGCCCCGCCGCCAGCCAGTGCAGCACGCGCGGAATGCGATAGGCCAGCGCGTCGTAATTGCTCGGCGCATGCAAAACACCACCGAGCAAAGCCATCGCCGCCAGGACCAAAAACGCCAGCGGAAACGGGCGACAGAACCGGCGGCGGATTTTTTGCCAGCGCACCCGCGGTAAAATTTGCGCGGACGTTCTTCGTCTCCAGAAAATCAAGGTGGCAAAACCGAGCAGCAATACAACTGCGTAGCCGCCGGCGTTCAATTGATGAATCGCGGAAAGCGCCCAGCCTGCGCAATTGAGATACGCGCAGAACCAGACCCAGAGGAGCACAACAGTCGGCATTTTGCTGGCGAGTTCTATGCCACGCCGGTTTTGGAATCAACCAAATTGGTTGTGGCTTTTGCCTTTTCTTTCCCGGTGGCCATTTTTCGCTGTGGCGATGCCTTCATTCGACATTGTTTCGCAGGTCAACCCGATGGAAATCGAGAACGCCGTCAACCAAGCCAACCAGGAACTGGCCAACCGCTTCGGCTTCGAACGCAGCAAGGCGGACATCTTCCTCGAAAAAACGAAATCAAGCTCGCCGCCGAGGACCAGTTCAAAATCGAGGCGCGCGCGGAAATCGTCGTGGGCCGGCTTGCCAAGCGCAACATCAGCTTCAGGAACTTGGAAAAGGCCGGGCCGGACGTCTCCCCGCTCGGCCACGCGCGGCAGGTCATCAAAATCAAGCAGGGCATGGAAACAACCGCGGTGAAGCACATCACCGGCATCATCCGCGACGGTAAATTCAAGGCGACGCCATCCGCGTCACTGGCAAGAGCCGGGACGAACTTCAAACCGTCATCGCGGCGGTGCGCGTAAAAGAATTCCCCGCCTTCGTGCAGTTTCTGAATTTCAGGGATTGATGCGGAGGGATTTGAAATTCGCTGACCAGCAAAAATGGCCCGCGGCCGTGTGAGTCCAGAATCCACACCCACACGTTGGAATTATTTGCCGCCGGAATGCTTTTGGAGTAGTCTCTTGTTCCCCTACTAATTTATAGGGAGATAGATGGCATGGATATTCCTGACCTGAACAAACAGGTTGTCTCAATGAGACACGAGGTTGATCAATTCCTGCAAAGATGTGTGGTCTGGCTGGAGGCCAATGAAACGATGGTGGTCGCCGCTTTCGCCCTTTTACTTCTTGGGTTCAACTTGTGCTCCGCCAAGCTTTATCCTACGAGCTGGGGCGATGAGGTGATGTTTGTTGATCCCGCAATAAACTTTGTCCAGGGAAAGGGTTTTACCTCCACCGCGTGGTGGCAGAGCAAAGAACTCACCTGGAATTGTAATGTTCCGCTTTATGCATTCGCCCTGATCCCTTGGATCAAGTCCTTTGGCCAGGGGTTGGTTCAGATCAGGGCTTTCAATTACACCTTGGCATCCTTGGCTCTGTTCGTTTTCTGGCTGGGAGTGAAGCGGCAGAACTGGATCCGGTCGGCCCCTGCCCGGGTCGGGATGGTGGTCACCGCCTTTTTAAGTTTTCCGTTGTGCTTCGTCTATCGAACCGCGCGGCCTGATTGTCTGGGCATGTTGATCTGTACCAGTGCCCTCCTGGCGTGGTCTTGGAAATCTCACGATGCAAAATACACCTGCTTATTTTTAGCGGGCTTTCTCTCACCTGCAGCCGGCCTGCAACTGGTTCCGTATTTGGGACTTCTTTGCCTGTTGGTCTTTCTTCTGGAGGGGAAAAAGGCCCTGGTCCCGCTCGCGGTTCTCATGGCCGGCATTGTCTCTGGTGGTTTGGCGCTTTTTTCCTTTTACTACGCTCATCACTTGGCCGGTGTGCTGGAAAATATCAGGCTAACACGGATTTTTCACCAGACCGAGGAACTGGCTGGCAGCCAAGGCGAGCCGACATTGATTTTTAAACTGCTCCAGAGGGTGCGGACAATTTTCCATGATCAATTGGCCGATTTCGGCATTTTGCCGGCCTTCGCCGCGCTGGCAATTATGGCGGGCGGCCATCGCACCTGGTCGGATAAGCAGTTGAGGTCCCTTGTGTTGCTCGGGTTCTTGGGCGGTTTTGCCATCGGTGCCGTCTTTGAGATACTAATACACTACCCGATAGAGTATCATTGGATGAGTTATTTAATTTTGATGATCGTCGTTTTTGCGGTTCTCTCGCAGGCATGGGATTTACTGGGACGTTTCCGAAAAACTTTGGTGCTCCTGTTGCTCGCCAGCTCAGTGCTGGTGGGATTACCATTGCGAGTAGTTTTGGGTCAGGCTCTAAATCAACGTCGGGAGTATGGTCAGCTCGAACGCATGATCCAACAACAAATTCGGTCCACCGATGTGGTCTTCTGTGATTACCCGGGCTATTTTCCCGTCAAGGCGAAGGCGGCAGAATTATACTCGCCACGTTATCTTAGCGTCATGACCGAAACGGAGCGGCAGAGCGTGAATGTGCTGGTTTTAAACACGGCCACTTCCGGCGACGTTTACAAAAAATTTACCTGCAATGACAGCCGTTGGAAACAGGTCGCCAGAACTTCCTCCGAGCCGACGTTAATGAGGAAGCTGGTGACGCGGCTTTTGCCCTATTATAATCAGCAGGATATCGCCTGCGGATACTGCGTTGCCATCTTCCGGCGCAACCCCTGACCATCGCAGGTGAAAATCACTGCTTTTTACGGCAATAATATACCTGATTCGCCAAGTCGAATCAGGCATCCTTTGGAGGAAATAATACCAAAAAGAATCGCGCGAGTTGCCGCCCTGACGCGGCGCCCCGAGCGGACGGCGAACCGACGGTAATTCAAACGGAGGACATTCTGATCATAGAATTGCCTTAACCGCTGGTGCGTGACTGCACCGCCGTTTTGGACTGATAGAAAACCGGCACTCGGATAAGAACGGGAGGACGCCGCCAGATGCCGTAAGAGCACCTTTTTCGAAATCCCCACAGAAACCACCGTAGGTACTCGACCAGCCAGGATCCCAGGCGAAAACTGGATTGTCCGCCGAATAGCCGGTCAATGCTAACCAGCGGGACTTCGCCCAGGCGGAGACCTAAAAGTTGCGCCTTGATCGACATCTCGAAAGCAAAAGCCCACCCAATCGGCCGGCTTTCCAATTGAAATTTTTCAAATAAATCCCGCCGGAACATCTTACAGCCGGTAGTGGCGTCCGTGAAAGGGGAACGAACCAAGTGGTGAAAAAGCCAGTTGGCTGTCCGGGAAAGGATTCCGCCGATGAGCGAGCCTCCCAGGCGCCGCCCGCCGTGAGCGTAACGGGTGACGCTGACAAAATCGCAGCCTTGGCGCATCAGGGCCAGCATGTCGTCCACCACCAATACCGGGCCGGTGTCATCGGCACAGAGGATCGTGGCGATTTCGCTCCGGGCTTCGGCAACACCCGCGCGGATGGCGTTGATAACGCCCTGCCCAAGTTGATTGTGCACCAGCCGAAGTCCCGGGTAGTTCGCCTGCGCTTCCTTGACAATGGCAATACTTTTGTCGTCCACCGTGTCGTGGATGACCAGCACTTCGTGAGGATAATCCAATACCGTCCGGATGATGCGGAGCATGACGCGCAGATTCATCTCCTCGTTCCGCACCGGGAGGAGAAGGGTCAGGACGGGTGATTCAGGGGCGCTCATGGCAATTAGATGCAGGTATTCCGCTGTGACCGATTACAACTTGAACCGGAAACGGATGCATTGCTCCAAGGACTGGTCCACCCGGGTTCTCGCCTCCCAGCCGAACAACCGTTTGATTTTGCTGACGTCGGGAATGCGTTTTTTGACGTCATCGGCATAGACCTGCTGATATTCAAAATGGATTGGGTAATCCGGGCCAAGCAGTCCGAATTTTTTGCCAAGCGTTACGATTTTTGTCACCAGTTCCTTAACGGTCACCGGCTCGGGATTTCCGATGTTTACGGCCTGATTGTCCACTTCCGGCCGGAGACTGAACCGGGCAATGACATCAGCCACGTCGGAAATGTTGGTGAAGCAACGGATCTGCTCGCCGTCGCCGAGCACCGGCACCGGCGAAAGCTTCCGAACGAGAATCTTTTCGATCATGTCGCTGAATACGTGGCTGAACCCTTCCTCTTCCGGCTTCTCAAACGGCGTGATGATATTGAATGGCCGCCAGATCACATAAGAAACCCCGAACTGCTGCTGAAAGGATTGCACCACACGTTCTCCGATGTATTTGGAAAGCCCATAGGCGGTTCGCATGACCGGCAGGGTGTCTGTCTCCTCCTCCTTGTGCGGGTAACTGCGGGAGGTCTCATAGACCATCGAGGAGGACAAATAGACAACCCGTTTCACACGGTCATGCCCGTACTTCAGCAGGTTAATCGTGGTCAGGTTGTTGTCGGCGATGATATCGGCGGGTTTCTTGTGAAAGCCAACCACGCCATAGACCAAGGCGGCGAAATGGTAGAGGCAATCGAACCGGTGCGCGGCGTAAAGCTGTTTCACGGTCGCGGTATCGCACAAATCGCCCGTGAGAAACTCGTATTTCCGCTCGCGTTGGATATGCCCGTAGCGGGCGAAGTTGTCCACACCGACGAGCGTGTGTCCTTCGGTCAACAAATGCGGGATGACCATTTGTGCCAGCGAACCTTCGCTTCCAGTAACGAGAATTTTCATTGGATGATTCTAATTGGTTCCAATCAGAGAAAGGAAGTCTACCAGCCGGCCGTCACTGCCGCAATGACCGTTTCCACTTCTTCATCCGTCAACCCGGCGTGCAGCGGGACAGACGCTTGATCATTATTGAAACGGTCCATGTTCGGCAAGTCCTTGCGAACACCGCCGAAAACCGAGTTGCGATCGATGCGCTGATGGAAGACGGAGGCCGGCACGCCGCGGCTTTGGAGCGCGCGAAGAAAATCATCCCGCCGTTGCGCCAACAGCGTGAACAACCAGCAGGCTGACACCCGGTCATTTCTGTTTTCCAGAAGTGTGATGCCGGACACGGTCGCTAATTCCCGGCGATAACGGCTCGAAACTTCCCGCAATCGTGCCAGCACCTGAGGAAGGACTTCGAGATTGCCCAACCCGATAGCAGCCTCTAGGCCGTTGAGATGATACTTGGAACCGACAGCGGCAGCATCGTAAGAACGCTCGCCCAGGAAAGACTGAGGGCTGTTGTCCCGATCAATACAGAACCAGCGCCGGATGCGTGCCTGGCTTTCATCTTCCGCGCGCAGGCAACAGAGCGCGCCGCCATCACCGGTGGTAAGATGTTTGATGGCTTGAAAGGAAAAACAGGTGAAACGGGAGATGGCGCCTACCGGTTTGCCGCGATACATTGCGCCCAGCGCGTGGGCCGCGTCTTCGACCACCGGGAGATCATGCGCAGCGGCGATTCCATTGATTTCGTCCAAATCGCACGGATAACCGGCCCAATGCACCGGAATAATTGCCTTCGTCTTCTTCGTGATTTTTTTGAGAATCGCATCCGGAGCAATGTTCCCGGTTTCGTATCGGATGTCCGCGAAGACCGGTGTAGCCCCCGCCATCAACACCGCCATGCCGGTGGCGATAAACGTTTGTGGCGGGATGATGACTTCGTCTCCCGCTTTCACCCCCGCGAGCACGAGCGCCAGATGCAACGCGGTGGTTCCGCTGTTGAGCGTGACCGGCCGGATCAAACCAAGCCGCGCCGTCAGTTCCTGTTCGAAACGCCTGACTTGCTTGCCCTCGCTGATGAAACCGGAACGCAAAGTGGCGGCAGCATTGACGATGGCCTGATCGGAAATGGTAGTCCAGTTAAATGTCATGGTGGTCTCGAAATCAGAATGCCTTTTTCATTTGAATGCTTTCAGGCGCGCCACGGTTTCATCAAGACGACCATGAGCGCGTCGCACTAGCGGTTTGCCGTCCAAACCGCCGTACAGCGTCCACGGTTGGTATTGCCGTTTTCTGAGCACAGTGTGGGCAGCCGTTGCGACTCCTTCCGGCAGCACGACGCCGGGCAGCACTACGGTATGGCTGCCCAGCAGCACATGGTCTCCCAGCACCACGTCCTCGGTCGTGCCACCAAATTGAAATTCCGGTGGCACGCCAGGCAGGTCCAGCGAGACTTCGCTGTAGTCGGAACTTGAAGCATAAACGCAACTTCCGGCAGCGACCCCGACAAAATCACCTGCCCGGATCGTTCCGCGGGCGCCCACTAGACTCACATTAGGCGCAATGTGGCCAAACCGGCCAATCTCAAAGCCGCCGGAAATGTAGGTGAAGTCGTCAATGATCGTGAATGCTCCGATTCGCACCAACTCCGGACGCCGGACGCGCACGCACTGGCCGACACGGGCATTCCGGCCAAGGTAGGCCAGGTCCTTCAGTTCAAAAAAAAGGTTCTCCGTCATAAACCAATTTGCGGCAGGCCGCACTCAACCCCATTGGACTGCGCTCATCAGGCATGAGCGTGATCCGGCCGCTACATTCCATAGGTTTGTTGCAACAATTACTCATTGGCAACTGAATCCGCCGTCGATTATCAGCGTCTGCCCGGTAATCCACCGACTGGCGTCTGAAAGGAGAAACACCCCGACGTTGGCCACGTCTTCGGGCCGTCCGAAGCCCAAGGGATAGAGTTTCTCGTGTGCGGCCATTTGCTCCGCCGAAACCACGGTAGCCATTTGCTGCGCCATGGGCGTTCTGACCATACCTGGGGCTATGCAATTTACCCGCATGCGCTGGGGGGCAAGTTCCAGCGCCATGACTCTGGCGGAGGCCATCAGGGCCGCTTTCGTTCCGCTGTAAATCGCGTTGCCGCACACCGCCGTCAAGCCCGCCAGTGAGGAGATAAAAAGAATGGAAGCGCCGGAACGGAGCGCCTTGTGCTTAAGCAGACTTTGTGTCAGAAGCACTGGAGCTTCATAATTCACCAGCAGCATTTCCCGCAGGGCCTGGCCAGAAATGAACTTGAGGGGGAGATACTTTTGTACACCGGCAGCGTGGACGATGCCATCAAGTTGCGGCATCTGCTGCACCAATTTGTCGAGCTCTTCTGCCCGGGTCAAATCCGCCGGGAATCCCGCATGGGAATCACCCGGCAGTGATCGTAACGTCTCGCTCAGGCGTTCGCGGCTGCGCCCGGTGGCCACCACCGTTCCGCCGTTCGCCGCAATTGCAAGACAACATTGCCGTCCGATTCCGGAAGATGCACCGGTGACCAGAATTGTCCTGCCCGTCAACTCGAACGGATTGTTCATCTTTTTTCGGCGATGAATGGCGCGCGTTTATCTCTCGCGAGGAAGACTATTTCTTCTTCCCAGACAAGAGTTGGAAAAGCTCCTCAATGCTTTGACACTTCCTGAGTTCTTCCACCGACAGTTCAACGCCATACTCGGTATCCACCATGGCAATGATGTTGAGCGCGACCAGCGAACTCCACTGTGAGAGGTCTCGAAACCTTGTTTGCGGGTTAAGCGAGCCTGCCGCGACATCGTCCACCGCGCCCTCAAAATGCCGCACAAAATCATCAATGTTCATGTTGTTTCAATTTTACGGTTCACGTTTACAATTGAATCATACACCCGGCCCACGACAACCCAACTCCAAAACCTACCAGCATGACCCGGTTGGACTCGCGAATCCTGCCCGCCTTGAGCGAGTGGTAAAGGGCGATCGGGATGGTTGAAGAGACCGTATTGCCGCAACCCGCGAGATGCTCGCAGAATTTCTCAGGCGGAATCTTCAGTTTTTTGCGGAGCAGATCAAGCATGTATTTGTTTGCCTGGTGAAAAATGTAATGGTCAACCTGATCTTCCGTCAGCCCGCTTTTTTGACGCAGGGAGGCAACCACTTGGGGCACGATGCGCAAGGTGAAGACAAGTATCTCCGGGCCATTCATGTAAAGACAGTTATCACGGCGGACATTGCCGAATTCGTCCACCACCGCGGCTTTTCCTGCGGCTGCCTGGCGATGGCGCAGGCCACCGGTCTTGACGATGAGGTGTTCGCCGCCGCGTCCATCGGTTCCGAAAACAAACGGACCGACCGAACCCGTCTCGGACGCCGCCACCAGCGTGGCCGCGGCGGCGTCGCCAAAAAGTGAGCGCACCGTCTTGTCTTCCGGCGAGATGAATTTGCTGTACGTTTCGGCGGTGATGAGCAGCACACTCCGCGCCTGACGGGTTTCCACCAAACCCGCAGCCAATGCGAGGCCGTACACATAGCCCGAACAGCCCAGGTTGAAATCCAAGGCCCCCGCAGTCTGAGGAATACCCAAACGATCCTGCAAAAGGCACGCCGTGGTGGGGAGGAAATAATCCGGGCTTTGCGTGCAAAAGAGGATAAAATCAACGTCGTGGGGATCGATCCCGTGTTCTGTGAAAAGCAGTTTAGCGCTCTCAGCGCCCATGTCTGAGGCGCAGACGCCTTCGTCAGCGATGTGGCGCTCAAAAATGCCGGTCTTCTCCGCGATTTTGTCCGCCGACCACTCCGGAAATTCCCGGCTGATCTCAAGGTTGGTTTCAATCCGGGGAGGCAGATAATAGCTGATTGCTTTGATGGCGGCTTTCATGTTCGCGGCAAGCTCCAGATCAGGTCAGCCACGAAATATCCCCCAGAGATCGACGACCGTGACTGATTTCGGGATTTTCAGCGTCCGGTACGCCTTGTGCGGCACGCCTACGATAATTATTTCGGCCTGGCGGCAAAGCCCCTCTTTCGTGATGAACGTCGGATCCTTGACATATTCGTCGGAGTAGATCACCTCGGCGCCCTCGAATCGCAGAATCTTGCCCAGCTTGTAGGAGAGCGAATCCCGGATGTCGTCGGACTCGGCTTTGAACGCCATGCCCAGGATGCCCACCCTTTTCCCTTTCAATTTCGTTTTGCGGCGCAACTGATCGACCAGGAAATTGGGCAGGCCCTCGTTGATCGTCATGGCCATCTGGCCGAGCGGGAAGTTGTGCCGGCCAAAAGCGAATAATTGCATCGTATCCTTCATCAGGCACGGCCCGGCGGCAAAACCCGGGCCGGGGATATAAGCCATGCGCGGGTATCCGCACTTCATCTTTTTGAGCAACTCGAGATAATCAATCCCGGCCTGCGCGCACATCATGTAGAGCTGGTTGGTCGCGGCGAAGTTGATGTAACGAAAGGTATTGCAGATCAGTTTTCCGAATTCGGCTTCGCGCGGAGTCATCTCAATGACCAGCGGCGAAATCTTTGAAAACAAGCCGCGGGCAACTTTCAAGGCCCGGGGTGAGGTTGCCGTTACGAATTGCGGGATGCTTTGGATTTCCGTGACGCCCTTGCCCTGCACTACGCGCTCCGGACAAAACGCCAGGCCGACCTTGGAACCACGCTTCCGAAGGTAACGGTCGAGAAAATCCGTCACGCCCGGCGCCACCGTCGAGCGGAGAATAATCGTCTGGCCAGGTGCGAGATGCGGCAAAAGCGCATCCACGGCATGGGTGAGCAGACTGAAGTTGGGGTTATGGAACTCATCAATCGGCGTGCCAATGGTGAGAACAACAGCCGGAATCCCGCGCAAGTCCGCCGGGGCCTGGGAGAATCCAAGCATCCCCGCCTTGAGTGCTTTGTGCAGCAAGGCCCTGCCGCCTTCTTCAATGAAGGGCAGGCGTCCTGCCTGAAGCTCCTCTAGGGCAGCTTGGTTAATATCGTAGATCAACGTGCGCAACCCGCGGTCAGCGAGCACCAATGAGAGAGGGACGCCGACGTGGCCAGCTCCACCGACGACGGCAACATTATATCTGGATTTCAAGCGTTCCCAAAGATGGCGTCCCTCGCTTGTTACTTCAAGGCTAAAAGTTCGTGGCCATATTTCACTACAACCATCATGAGCGCGGCCAGATTGAGGGCATGGTCAAACTCGGCGCTGGCAATCAATTCCGGCAGCTTCGCCCGGGGCACAAGAATTCGCTCCACGCCTGGTTCGGGCACATAATCTGCGCCCAAGGGTGAAACCGCCGGCGCGAAGCAGCACCAAAGCCGGTTCTCGTTACGTCCGGTGTCGCTCAACAAGGCTCCCAGCAGTTCCACCTTCGGAGCGTCAAATCCGCATTCCTCTGCCAGTTCACGCCGGGCTGCGTCCGCCGGCGTCTCGCCTTTTTCCACGTGTCCACTGGGCAACTCCAGCGTGTATCGCTCCACCGCTGGCCGGAATTGCCGCACGAGAATCAGGTCGTTTTGGTTTGTCAGGGCAACAACCGTTATGTAGTCCTGCATCCGCAGCGCATAGTAGGGCGCCGAATCACCCGGCGTTCGCTTGGCCACTATTTCAAACCAGGGGGTTGTGAACTCAACCTGCCGATTCAGTATCTGCATCATTGTTCCTTGCTGATAGTGTGTTGCGTGTCGTGAAAGCACGAGCTTTTTGAATGAAGAAAATGCCCGTTTCCTCAGCTGGCGCAAGCTCTTGATGTGTCGGCATCCTGTCCGATACGGTCCGTCTATTCCGCACTCCGGGCCTTGGGAATTGGCAGCGGCAGTGAGCTTGAAGCCCAAGCGAGCGTATCCATCTCGTTCCGGCGCGGCAGCACGATGCCGGGGAATCGGCTACAGGACAAGGCCAAACAAAGACCTGGCGTTTGGCGAATACGGCGTTTGTCAAACTGAAACCACCTGTTTGTATTCCGGCACGAGCACTTCAGCCTTCGGTTTCATTTTGCGGAGCGTTTCTGCGTTGGCCAGGCATTGCGATTCCTCACCATGAACGCAGCAGATTTTCTTTAGGCTGCCGGAGATTCTTTCGACGTACCGCTTCAATTCATTCTTGTCGGCGTGCCCGGAATAGGTGTCGAGCGAAATGATTTTGGCGCGCACCGCCTGCGGTTCGCCGAAAATGTTCACCGGATTTTGCCCGGCCACAATTTGCGCGCCCAGTGTGTGTTCCGCGCAGTAACCGATGAATAAAATCAGGTTCTGTGGGTCGCCGATGTGGTTCTTGAGATGATGCCGGATGCGCCCGGCTTCGCACATGCCCGACGCGCTGATGATAATGGCCGGTTCTTTGAGATCGTTGAGTTTCATCGAATTGGCGACTTCGCGGATGTAGGTCAGGTTTTCCATGCCGAACGGATTCGCTTTTTCGTGCAGGAATTTGTTGATCGCTTCGTTGAAACATTCCGGGTGCAGGCGGTAAATCTCCGTGGCGTTCACGCTCAACGGGCTGTCCACGAAAATTGGCACGCGCGGCAGTTTCCCGGCTAGCGTGAGCTGGTTCAGCACATAAACGATCTGCTGCGTGCGTCCGACGGAAAACGCCGGGATGATGACCTTTCCATTTTGTTTCAGGGTTTCCAGCACCAGCCGGCCCACGGTTTCGTCGGCGTCCGTGCGGACGGAATGTTCGCGTCCGCCGTAGGTGGATTCAATTTGCAGGTAATCCACGTTTTCGACCGTCTCCGGGTCGCGGAGGATTTCGTCGTCGCCACGCCCTACGTCACCGCTAAACAGGTAACGGAATTCCCGTCCGCCTTCCCGGAGGTCCAAAACCACCTGGGCCGAACCGAGGATGTGGCCGGCGTCGCGGAACGTGACCGTCACGCCCTCGAGCACCGGGAAAGGCCGGTTATAATTAAAGGCGACGAATTGCTGGAGGGCCTTCTCGGCGTCCACGTCGGAATAAAGCGGTTCGACCGGCGGCAGCTTATGCTTCGCGCGTTTTTTGGAGACAAAGGCCGCGTCATCCTTTTGGATTTGCGCGGAGTCCACCAGCATGATGCCGGACAGGTCACGCGTGGCAAACGTGCAGTAAATGTTGCCGGCGTAGCCCTGTTTGCAAAGGTTCGGCAGATTGCCCGCGTGATCAATGTGCGCGTGACTCAACACCACGGCGTCCACCTGTTTCGGGTCGAAGGGAAAGCAGCAATTGCGCTGGATGGACTCCTCGCGGCGGCCCTGGAACAGGCCGCATTCGAGCAACAACCGCCGGCCGTTGACCTCGAACAGATACATCGAGCCGGTCGTCGTGCGCGTCGCGCCGAAGAAATGGATTCGCATGGGACAATCGTGTTGCGGGTGGCGTCAAGCAACCGGGTTGATCTGTCGTCGAATACTTGACGTCATACGCAACACGTTTAACTGTGCCGGTAGGTGATGCGCGCCTTGTTCAAATCGTAGGGCGACATCTCGACGTTGACCTTGTCGCCGACGCTGATGCGGATGAAATTCTTCCGCATTTTGCCGGAAATGTGCGCGAGCACCTCATGGCCGTTGGGCAGCGCAACCCGAAACATGGTGCCCGGCAGCACTTGCTTGACGTTGCCGGTCAATTCGATTGGTTCTTCTTTGGGCACGATTATGAGCCGGCGAGCAATGCCAAATATTCCATCTAAAATCAACCCTTTTCCGGCTAAAAAAGGCATTGGACATTTGCCGCAGACCCGCTACAGTCTGGGCGTTCATTATGAAATGTGAAACTATGAATACCATTCTGACTTATGTGCTGGGCGTCCTCGCGCTGCTGGGCGTAATCTTTGCACTGCAAACGATCTTCCGAACGCGCGAATTCCGAACACTCCAAATCCAGGCGACCGTGGACAACGCCAATCTCATGCGCATTCAAGCGTTGGCCAATGAGGCGTATGCCTATAGCCAAAAAAATCCAAATCCGGAGCTCACCCGCATCTTTCAATCTGCCCAGGCAACCGCCGCCCAACCCAAACCCGCCACTCGCTAATCGCCATGAATGAACCCGAACTGAATTCTCCCGCGCCCGCCGAATTGAGCGAGCAGGTCGCCGCCTTGCAACGGCAGGTTTCCACGCTGTTGCTGGCGCTTATTGTCGTCAGCGGCACGCTGACCGTTTACCTGTTCCGGCAGGCCAATGTCGCAGGCAAGGACATCCAAGCCATCAAGACGCAAGTTATCGAACCGTTCAAGCAGCGGCAGCCGGCCATGGAGAACTTCCTGAACCAGCTCGTGGCCTACGGCCAGACACACGCTGATTTCCGTCCCATCCTCCAAAAATACGGCATCAATCCGTCGCCGGTCGCGCCAACTGCGCCAGCCGCGCCGGCTAGGAAGTAGGCGCCGCCAGTTTCGCGCCGCAGCTCGGACAAAAGTTCGACTGCGGCGGACAACTCCTCCCGCAGCCGGGGCAATTTGTGTGCGCGTTCTTGTGGCGGTAGTGGATGATTAAATTCCGTGTATAGGGAATCCATGTGAAGATATAAGCGAAAATAAATACCGAATCCTGCTGCCGCAACGAGTATATCAGCAGCAGCAGCGAACCAGTCAGGCTCAACCACCAAAACGCCGTCGGCACAACGACGCGCTTCTTTTTTTCCGTTGCATACCACTGGACGAAAAAGCGCGTGAAGAAAACCGCGTTGCCCGTCCAGCCGATGACTTTCCATATGCTCCAATCAATGCCCAACAGTTTGCCGTCATGCCACAACAGGTTGGTCAGCCAGTCCATAGTGGCCACAGCTTAAACCAGTGCGCTTAAATCGAAAGCGCAAAGCGCGACTCAACCTCCGGCGACGATTTTTACGATTTCCAGCCGGTCGCCGGCTTTGAGCTGGCGTTGGGAGAATTCCGAAGGCGCGACCGCCTCGCCGTTGTGTTCCACCACCACGCTGCGCGGCAAAAGCTTTTGCGCGACCAGAAATTCCCCAAGCGAGCATGGCAGCTTTGCCTCAACCGGCTTTCCGTTGGCGATGATGGACTGTGCGCTCACGATTTCAAATCTGTTCCCTGATGAACATTCAACAACCGACATCGAGCATCGGACATCCAATTTTTTACGCATTGGCGGTTCATTGAACGTTGGGCGTTGGAAGTTCGATGTTCGATGCTCCCAAATCACGCCGTCAGCGCCGTGTCCCAATCCTTCCACACCGGCTCGTAGCCGAGTTTGCGGATCAAGTCCGCCACTTCCCGCGGTGAACGGCCGTCGGCAATCTCGAATTGCCCGGTGGCGGCCGTTGCGTTTTCCGGCGCGGATGCCCATTCGCTTGCGCCTTCGCCGCTGATTCGCAGCTTCGGCGACACAGGTGCACCGGACGCCAGTTCCACGATCCGGCCGCGCACGGTTTGATGCAGCTTTTCTTTTCCTGCGCCGGTGTAACCGCCCGGCTCCGTGTGGCTGCCCGCACTCATCATCGTCACGCCCAGCGGAAGCAAACCGTCGCGCAGTTTCGCCGATTCGCGCGTCGAAAGCACCAGCCCGACATCGGGAAACATCAGGCGAAACGCGCACACCAGTTGCGCCAGGTCGCGGTCACTCATGTGCGTGAGGGGCCGGAATTCACCGGCACAAGGACGCAGCCGCGGCAGCGAAATCGTCACCGCCGCCTTCCAGCAATTGCGCAACAGAAAATCCGCATGGGCGGCAACACAAATCGCTTCAAACCGCCAGTCGGCCAGTCCGTAAAGCGGGCTGATGCCCAACCGCCGGAAACCCGCCGCGTAGGCGCGCTCCGGCGTTTCCAGCCGCCAGTCAAAATTCCGTTTCGGTCCGGCGGTGTGCATGTCCGCATAAACTTTGCGATCGTAGGTTTCCTGATAAACCACCAGTCCGTCCGCGCCAGCCGCGACCAGCGGCGCATAGTCGGCGGTTTCCATCGGCCCGACTTCGAGCGAGATGCCGGGCCAATCTGGGTGCAGCGCGGCAACGCAATCCTTGA
>Ga0116112_1000503_pt1 | contig 30653 bp, 34 predicted proteins | sample June2015DPH_8_15_FD_89721 | JGI IMG/M metagenome (GOLD analysis project Ga0116112, IMG submission 89721) | Peatland microbial communities from SPRUCE experiment site at the Marcell Experimental Forest, Minnesota, USA - June2015DPH_8_150 | ecosystem: Environmental > Terrestrial > Soil > Wetlands... | reverse complement strand
TCTCGTTCGTGTTGAGCTTGATCAACCCCTTGACCTTTGGCTGCTCGCCATAAACGTAAGGGTGCAACTTACGCACCAGCGGGCGGACCAGCGATTGCGGATTGCGGATTGCGGATTGCGGAATAGACATCGGCGCAATTTCAAATGAACGCTGAATGAAAGTCGAGTTTGGATGCACAATCAATCTCAAATGGATTGCATCACTCAGCCCAGGTTTGCGCGGCACGAGCTGCCTTGGGACGACGCTGCACAAAAAATGTCCAACCTTTTCAGAAGGTAATCATATCCCGAACAACGCTGTTGATATCCATCCAAGGAAGATTAGTTTTTGGGGTGCGGTTGCGAAAGTGGCTCCAAATGCCTGCAAAAAGTCGTGTGCTGCCGCAGCCATGAGTCACAAGCTCTGGCAATCCCGGCGTAATACGGTTGGTCTTTCTCCGTGAAATAAATATAGGACGACTTGAGCAATGAAGGTGCAATGACTGCCAGCACCACCGGGATGATGACTAAAATTAGAATCAATCCGGCGATGACTTTACGCGTTCCGAATCTGTTTCGCACTCTGGCGGAGAGGAAGAAGCCCGCGAATGGCAGCATCAAACATGTGAAGGACCATCCCAAAGGCGGTACGCCATAGCTTTGTCGGAAGAAAATAACTCTATCATAACCGTGCTGGTGCGCACAGACCACGACACGCCGGGTCGTGGGGGAGTAACGCGCCCTACCGAAATGAGGCACCTTCCCGCGCGAGCAAAGTGCGCTTCCAACTCAATCCGCCGGAGAAACCGCCCAATTTATTGTTCGCCGCGAGGACGCGGTGGCAGGGCACAAAAATCGGGACCGGATTCGCGCCGCAAGCGCCACCCACGGCACGAACGGCCTTGGGTTTGCCAATCGCCCGCGCAATCTCGCCGTAGCTTTTCGTCCTGCCGGCGGAAATCTTTCGCAACGCGTTCCAGACTTTCTGCTGAAATTCCGTTCCGGCGCTCAAATCCAGCGGCGGCAGATTTTTCGCCGCCCGCCCAGCCAGCGCGTTTTTGAGCGCAGCCACGGTTTTGCGATGCGAACGGAGAATTCGGGTAGGGACTCCGTTTGTTTTGACGGCTCGCGGGGACGCTTCCACCCTCCGTAGCGGAGCCACTGCGGAGGACGGGCGCCCCACCGGAAAATTTAATTCAGCCAATCCTTTGGCAGAATAGCGTGCGACAAATTGGCCTTCGCGGGTGGCGATGGACAGTTGGAATAATTGATTTTTCATGGGCGTGTGCATTCAGTGGTTGCGCAGATAGACCAGGATGATGCCGAGCAGCAGCAGAAACAGAGCGCCGGCAAAAAAAATGAACCGGTTGCGCGCCACGCGTTTTTCGTACCGCAGCGGGCGCAGGCCGTGCACGCCGCCCGCCGCCAGATACGTGACGAGCCGCGGGTTGGAAGCCGCCGGCCGGCTGAAACGCTGGCGCAGGCGATGGATAAGCGCCGGCAAATCGTATTTGCGCACGCCGTGTTCGTTGAATTGGTCGAGCGCGTCGGTCTCGTCACTGGCCGGGAGCGGTTTGACCTCTTCAAAGACCGGTTCCGGCGCGGGCGGGGCAGGCGGCGGTTCGTGCGTGCGGTCAATAGTCGCGCCGTGCGGAATTGCGGTGGAACGCAGACGCGGCGTGGGAGTGCTCTGAAGCTGCGTGTCGAGCCGTTTGATTTCGGCTTCGAGCGCGGCGATCTGGCTGGTCAAGGCGCGCGCGCGGTCGGATATCGGGTCAACTGTCTTCGCCTTTTTTTTTGCGAACACCATACGACCTCAAGCCTCAGTGGCGCAACAAAATGGCCACCATTACGCCGAGCGCAATCAAGGCCACGAGCGCCAGCGGCCAGGTCATGGCCAGCCCCCATTTGCACAACTCGCCAAAACTGGCGTTGGCCAACGGTGACACCGGCGGCGTCGGCGCGCTTTCGGTTTCCGGTTTGGCCGGGGTTTCGCCGGACAGAACGGGAAACTTGAGCCGCGCGGCGTTCCATTCCATGCGCGCGTTTTCGATGGTGGTCAGCGCGCGCGTGAGTTCCACGCTGAAATTTTCCTTGTTCCACGATTCCTCGTGGATGGTTTGGATTTTTTCGAGCGCGTCGCGGAAGTCGGCGACGGTTTTGACCATCTGCTCAGCGTCGCGGCGGGCGTTGAACTCGGCTTCTTCGAGCAGGCCAAGGCCGCGGGTGAGACTGTGCACCATTTCCTGCCGGCCGGTCTGAAATTCCGTCTGGCGGCGGCGCAATTCCTCGAGCGCGGCGCGTTCGCGTTCCAGCCCCTCCTGCGCGCGTTTGAGTTCGGCGAGCTTTTGCTGCGCCTCGACGACCTTGCGGTCCACTTCCTCGCGCGTGGGCGCGCGGAGCGGATCACTGGCGGGTGAGGGCGTTCCGTAAGGCGATTTCTGGGTTTGAAAGTCGGTATCCACAAATTCGGTAGTGTCGTATTCGGCAGCCATAAAACGATTTTAGTCCCCGCGCGCGAACCTGTAAAGCGGCGTGTTGAATTTTTAGCCGGCACGGAGAAATCAAATTCTTGAGGCGGCGGAACCAGTGGGGGCATCGTTCAACCCTTGCCAACGGACAGCGATGAACTTAAATTGTGCCTATGAGCAAAATGGAAATCCTAGCGGAGTTGCCCAAGCTGGGCATGGCTGATCGGCGCGAGATTTTCGACCGCCTGTGCGAAATGGAGGAACGCGATCTGCTTAATGGTGGCGCGACGCCGGAGGAAAAGGCCATGCTCGACCGCGAACTGGAGGAATACCGCCGCAATCCCGATGCCGGTTCGTCCTGGGAAGAAGTTGAACCGCGAATCCGCAAATCGTCCCGCCCGTGAGTTGGCGCGTCATCATCCGACCGAACGCAGAGGCGGATGTACTGGAGGCCTGGTTGTGGTATGAATCTCAACGCGCCGGCTTGGGCGATGAACTGCTGATTGACATTCGCGCGGCGATTCGCCGGCTGGAAACCGATCCCGAACGCCGCCCTTTTTACTACCGCGATTTTCGCCGCTTGCTCATGCGCCGTTTTCCTTACAAACTTTTCTATCGCTTGGAAGGCGATCGCGTCATGATTTTTCGCATTTTGCACGCGAAACGGGAACACCGGCGGCAGCTTTGAATTGACCGGCGCGTCACAAAGGCACGCCTTTTTGTTTGGCCATGAAGGAATCCTTGCGGTGGCGGCGGAATTTGCAAAGATAAGTCCGCAAAATGAAACTGCCGAATGTTGAGCGCGCCATCGTGCCGGGCAGGAAAATCACCCACTACCTGCTTTCCACCACGCACCGCGATGGGCAGCACAAGGCGGCATTTTTCCGCAGCTTTGGATTCAAACTTGAAAATTGGGAAGAACTGGCCACGGCCTTGTTGGAACACGCGCGCAATTATGAAGTGATTGAAACCGTACCGACGCCGTTCGGACGGAATTTTGTGATTGAAGGCGCTCTGCCCGCGCCTGATGGTTGTGCGCCGAAAGTGCGCGCGGTCTGGTTTATTGCCAAGGGCGAGGAAACTGCTCCATTAGCCACGGTATATCCGTTGGATGAATAACATGATCAAAGAATTGGACAGCGTGGTGCTGACGACCGACTTGCCGGAACACGGCTTGAGCGCGGGCGACCTCGGTACGGTTGTGCTCGTTCACGAAGGCGGCAAAGGTTGCACGGTGGAATTTATGACCCTCGCCGGCAAAACGATTACCGTCGTCACGCTGCTGGCCAATCAGATTCGGCAGATTGCCAAGGACGAAATTGCCCACGCCCGGCACGTAGCGGTGGCGGCCTGATTCGCAGCGCAAATAACGCAGGACAGGCGTCTCGCCTGTCCGGGCTTTGGGGCAGAACTCCGGCTTGAGCCGCAAAAGGCAAAAAACTCTTACAGAAGAAAACGAAGCAAACAAAGACTGGCGATTTTTCTTCGTTCCCTTCGCCTGCTCGCGATTTATCGGAGTTGCCTTCTGTTCGACTTCCCACTGGCGCGCCTTTGGGTTTGGCCGGGAAGGAATCCTTGCAGCGGCGGCGGAAAAGGCGGCCGCGCCTGAACGGTTGCCACCCATTTGACATTCGTTTATATTGTCCGCGTGAAAACCTATCACGAGTTTGAGATCAATTATTTTCAGGACGAGGACGGGATGTTCACGGCGGAAGTGCCGGCGATCCGCGGGTGCGTGGCTTGGGGCAAGACCATTCTGGAGGCATATCACAACGCGGTGGACGCCATCGAAAGCTGTCTGGAGGCCCGCGAAAAGATTGGCGCGAAGAAGCCGCGCAAGCCCCGTTACGCCGGAGTGAACATCTACCGCCGTCCGGTTCATGCCTAAACTCGTGCCGATTTCGCACCGCGAACTGGCGCGCAAACTCCGCCGCGCGGGCTTCGTGGAAATCCGCACCCGCCGCCATCCGGTCTATTACTCGGCGGCCAAGGATTTGACCGTTCCCATTCCCAGCCATCCCGGCGACGTGCCCAAAGGCACGCTGCGCAGCATCATCCGCGAAATGCAAATCAGCATCGAGGAATTCAACGCCCTGTGACCGGGCGCACGGTCGAAGTTCGACTTCCCACCACGCGCCTTTTGGTTTGGCCAGGAAGGAATCCTTGCGGCGGCGGCGGAATTTGCAAAGATGAGGCGCGACATCGGAATGCAATGAAACCCATTCGATTTTCCAGACACGCCAAAGAACAGTCGCTGGAACGTGGCGCAACCGCCGCCGAAGTGGCTGAAGCCATCCGCAAGGGAGCGCGCGAGCCGGCCAAACACGGGCGTGAGCTGTGCCGGTATAATTTTGCCTTCGGGCGCAAATGGCAGGGCAAACCGTATGCCATCAAGCAAGTGGCTCCGGTCATCGCGGAAAAGGCCAATGAAATAGTTGTCATTACCGTTTATACGTTTTACTTTTGACAGAGACGGGCCATGAAAATCAGTTACGATCCAGAGATTGACGCGCTTTACATCCGGCTGCGGGAAGGGCGGCACGAATGCCGCACCGTGCGCTTGTCCGAAGAAGTGGCGTTAAACATCGGCGCAGGCGAAAAGCTGGTGGGGATTGAGATTCTGGACGCCAAATCCATTCTTGGCCCGGCCAAAATTCCCGCCGTGACACTGGAAGGGCTTGAATCCGTCGCCGGTTTGCTGGTGCTGCACGACCGACCGGCAAAATACGGGAAGAAATAAAGGCAGGGCTTGCACTCCGTGCGAGCCGCGGCGCGCAAGGGACTGCGCGCCCTACCAAATCAAGCGCACGAGCGGGTTGTATTCCGTTAACCCTCAACCCTCAACCTTCAACCCTCAACCATTTGTGGCGCGCCTTTTGGTTTGGCCATGAAGGAATCCTTGCGGCGGCGGCGGAATTTGCGAACATGAACTACGACGTTTGTGAAAAAACAAACCAGAGTTTTTATCCTCGGCGCGGGTTGCTCTGCTGATTATGGCTATCCACTCGGGGTCAGCCTTTTGACTGAACTCCGAAACTTTTTACAAGAAGTCCCTGCTGATTGCCCCACGGTGAAAAAACACGTCGTTGAAACGGTTAGCTTGCTTGCCACCCGCCCAAACATTCAGACTTTGGATCAGCTTGCCCAACGAATTGACCTAGACCTGGATAGTTGGAAAAAACAGCGCAACAGCTTCCTGGTTGATGCGGAATATCTCAACAAGGAACGGGCCGCCGACAAACAAATTCTCGACGCAAAGATTGCGACGTCCGTAATGTTTGAGGCGAAAGAGGAGAAAGCACGGGCAACCGGCTTGGCGGGTTATATGCGTTTAATTGATTTGGTCCTTGGTGGGCAACCTTGGCAGAATGCAGTAGCCGAGTCAGACGGTTATATTTTGACCTTCAATTACGACAGACTTTTTGAGGTAGCTTTCCAAGACTATTGCAATTGGCCTGAATCAAATGCCGACTGCGTTTACGAGAAGTCAGTTCTAAATGCCGGATTCGATGCCCGCGAATGGGATGGGTTCGGTTTCAAGTCATTTCAGCCAGTAGATGGACGTTTTTGCTTCCTAAAACTGCACGGGGCGGCCGGATGGTGGATTCAGGAATCCAAGAGAGGAAAATTGTATTGGCCCGGCCAGCCGGTGAAGAAATTTAGCTTCCAAGATAGAGAGGGGATGCTCAAGAAAATCGAAAATGGCCAGTCAAAATGGGAACCATTGATTGCCTTCCCGCATGAGAGACAACGATCGGCGAGCGGCAAAACCAAATTTACTTGGGATGCATACTTAAGGACGGCAGAAAAGTCCGCGGCGCAAGTATTGGCTAAAGCAACCGAAGTGAGAATCATTGGTTATTCGTTTGCACCCATTGATAGTCGAAGTGTCGTCGGCAGTTTTTTGTCCAAGATTCCGCAGCAGGCAAAAGTTATCGTTCAGAACCCGGATGTTGAGACGGTCAAAGCTAGATTGGACGCTTACCCGAGCCTGCGGGGACGTTGTGAGTTTGATCCAAAAAAGTTTTGAAAGCAAATGGACGGAGCCGGTGAAAATGAAAATTTCGCGTTAGTGCCGAAACCACCGGGCACGCTTGAAAAAGCACAACCAGGGGCGAAGCGCATTTTGGCGTCGATGGTCGTTGAAGCACTCAATCTCGCGCAGAAGCAAAAACTGACAGCGCCTCTAGCCATTGATGCTGCAGAGCCGGATAAATGGTTTCAGATTGGAGAAAAATATGATTACGGACTGGGCGTTCCTCAAGACCACACTGAAGCCATAAAATGGTATCGCAAAGCTGCAGAACGAGGGCACGCCGACGCTCAATGCAATCTGGGCTTCTGCTACGACAAAGGCCAAGGCACGCCGCAAGATTACGCAGAAGCGGTCAAATGGCATCGCAAGGCCGCCGATCAGAAACACGCCTTGGCTCAAAACAATCTGGGCGTCTGTTACTACAAAGGTCAAGGCGTTGAGAAGGATTACGCAAAGGCGGTGAAGTGGTTACGCAAGGCAGCCGAGCAAAATAACGACTTAGCTCAAAGCAACCTGGGTTCCTGCTATGACAGGTGCCACGGTGTTGCGAGGGATTATGAGGAAGCAGTCAAATGGTATCGCAAGGCCGCCGAGCAGAAAAACGCCGGTGCTCAATGCAATCTGGGCATCTGCTACGAAAAGGGACACGGTGTTCCGCTGGACTTTGTCGAAGCATACAAGTTCTACAAATTAGCTGCGGAGCAAAATCAGGAAAATGCCGCAGAGAATTTGAAACGAATTGTGACACGAATGACCGTCGTGGAAATCGCTGAAGGCGAACGACGCTATCTTAAGCTGAAAAAGGGCGAGTGACATTCTTCCAGACATGAAGACTGCCAAGTGGGTTCTCTTTGACACGGAAACGACCGGCCTGTCCGCGCCGATTTTCGTGGTTGAGCTGGCGGCGCAGCGGATGCGCGGCTGGTCGCCGGACGGTGAACCGTTCCGCAAGCTGCTGAATCAAAATCAGGAGATTCCCGCCGAGGCTTCGCGCGTTCACGGCTACACGCGCGAAATTCTGGAGCGCGACGGCGAACCGGCGCAGCAGGTCTATCGGGAGTTCGCCGCTTACGCGGGCAACCTGCCGCTGGTGTCCTACAATCTGGAATATGATCTGGACGAGGTGTTGCAACCGGAATGGCGGCGGCTGCGCACCGCGCCGGTCGGCCAGCCCGGTTTTTGCGCGCTGCGGCTCGCGCAACGGCTGCTGGACCCGGTGCCGGCGGGCAACTGCAAATTGCAAACGCTGCGGCAGTATTATCGCCTGCCCGAACGCGGCGCACACACGGCGCTGGGCGACGTGCAGACGGTGGCAGATTTATTTGCCAACGTGCTGCGCCCCATCGCCGAGCATCGCGGTTTGGATACTTGGGAAAAACTGGCGGCGTTCGCGGCGGAAGAATGGTATCCGTCGCGCATCGCGTTCGGCAAACACAGGGGACGGCTGATTCAGGAAGCGCGCAAGGACGCGGAATTGCGCCGCTGGCTGGATTTGCTGGCAAGTTCATCCAATTCGCGCAACGCGAAAATGGGGCGCTGGTATTTGCGGCAATTGGAAAAGGATTTGCCGGTGGATGCCACGGTGTTCGCAACCGCAGGAATTGACGGCAAGCGGGCCAAAACTTTTTTCACGCCGGGACAGGCGGCGCTGATCATTTACGTCAACCCGGAACTGGAGGAATTGCGGCAGCTTGTGTCAGGCGCGCGGGCGCGGTTGGCGGAATTGGAGTCCAGTTATACCAAGGAAAAATCGCGGGTGGATGCGATGCAGGCGGTTCTTTTCCGGCGGTTGCGCGAGCATTACCAGAAGCGCGACCGGCTCCGGCTGATTGTGGATTATCGGAAGAAGTATCTGGATTCGCTGATTCGCGGCGGTGACGAGGAAGCCGCGCAAGCGGAAGAGAATTACGCAAAAGCCAAGGCGCAAACCGAGAAGGATTATCAGGAAACGGCGGCAGCCGTGGCCGGAAAGAAGCAGTTGACCCCGGACGAGGAGGCGGAATTGAACCGGCTGTGGCGCAAGCTGGTGAAGTTGTATCATCCCGACCGTTTCGCGAACGAACCGGACAAGCTGGCGACTTACGAAAAGCTGACCGCAGCCATCAACCGCGCGAAAGAGGCCGGCGACATCAAAACGCTGCGCGAAATCGCGGAAGACCCGGCGGGATTCATCCTGCGGCAAGGCTGGACGGGATTGGATTTCAGCGACGAGGTGGAACTGGCGGAGTTGCGGCGGCTGCACGAATCGCTGCAACTGGAAATCATCGCTGTCATCGAATCACTAGAGCAGTTGAAGGAGATTGCCGAATACGAGTTGTGCAGCATTGTCGAGCAACGACCCGGTGTCTTGGACGAACTCGTGGCGGAGCGGAGCAAATTGTTGGAACAGGAAAGCGCCGAGTTGCAGCAGCAGGCGGACAAGCTCGCGGATGAAATCAAGGAGTTGAATGGTAAACCGGTGGATACGATCCGTTGAAGGCGGTGCGCGCGGTGCAAAAATTTTTCATTCTGCCTGTTGATTTCTGCGGCGGGGATTTTATAGTTCGCTCGATTGGACACATGAGATGAACAATTCAACCGATGCGGCGCGACCGTGGGACATTGAAGCGGCCCGCAACCTGTACAACATTCATCGCTGGGGTGCGCAGTATTACGACATCAACGACGAGGGGCACGTGGTGGCACGGCCGTTGCAGGACGCCGGCGTGGCCGTGGATTTGACCGACGTGGTCGAGGAGGCCAAGGCGCGCGGACTGAAGTTCCCGCTGCTCATCCGGTTCCAAGATATTTTACGCCATCGTGTCGAGTCGCTGAACCAGGCCTTTCGCGGTTCCATCGCGGAATACGGTTATCAGGGCCGTTACCGCGGCGTGTTTCCCATCAAGGTGAACCAGCTCCGCGAGGTGGTGGAGGAAATCCTCGACGCGGGCAAGCCGTTCGAGTTCGGCCTCGAAGTGGGCAGCAAGCCGGAACTGCTCGCCGGCTTGGCGCTCCAAAATCAAATCGGCAGCCTCATCGTCTGCAACGGTTACAAGGACGCGGAGTTCATCCGGATGGCCATGCTCGGAATCAAACTGGGCAAAACAGTCATCCTGGTGGTGGAAAAACTGGAGGAACTGCGGCAAATCATTGCGATTTCCAAACAACTCGGCGTCGAACCGTTGCTCGGCGTCCGCGCGCGGCTGTTGAGCAAGGGCGTGGGACGCTGGGCCGAAAGCGGCGGCGAAACTGCCAAATTCGGCCTGAGCACGGCGGAAATTCTGGAGGCGACGGAGATGTTGAAGGCCGAAAACCTCGGCCATTGCTTCAAGCTGCTGCATTTCCACATCGGCTCGCAGGTGTCGGACATTTTGACGGTGAAGAAGGCCGTGCAGGAGGCGGCGCGCCTTTACGCGAAGCTCCACAAGATGGGGTTCACCCTCACCTATCTGGACGTCGGCGGCGGGCTGGGCGTGGATTACGACGGCAGCCGTTCGGCGTTTGAAAGCTCGACGAATTACACGCTGCAGGAATACACCAACGATGTGGTGGGTTACATCGCCGACGTGTGCAACGCCGAAAACGTGCCGCACCCGGACATCGTCAGCGAAAGCGGCCGCGCCATCGTCGCGCACCATAGCGTGCTGATTGTCGAGGTGTTCGGTGCGATTGAAAAAACCCGGCCGAGCGGATTTTTGAAATACGGCGACAACGAGCACGCGCTGGTGAAGGAGTTTCTCGACATGCGGAAAAACCTCGCCAAGCTCAACAAGCTCGAAGCCTACCACGACGCGCTCGAACGCCGCGACGACGCGCAGCACATGTTCACGCTCGGCGTGCTGGACCTGCGCGACAAGGCGAAGGTGGAAGACCTTTACTGGCAGATCAGCCGCGCCGTGGTCGAACATTACAAGGGCCGCGCCTACGTGCCGGAGGAAATCCGCAAGCTCGAAGACACCCTCGGCGACCAGTATCTTTGCAATTTCTCCGTCTTCCAATCGCTGCTCGACCACTGGGCGCTCGACCAGTTGTTTCCCATCATGCCGATTGCCCGCCTGAACGAGCGCCCCACCCGCGAAGCCACGCTGGTGGACATCACCTGCGATTCCGACGGCCAAGTCAGCAAGTTCATTGACCTCCGCGACGTGCGCGACACGCTGCCGCTCCACCAGCTCAACAACAACGGCAATGGCCAGCCAGAACCGTATTACCTCGGCTTTTTCCTGATGGGCGCGTATCAGGACATCATGGGCGACCTGCACAACCTGTTTGGCCGCGTCAACGAGGTCCACGTCTTTCTCGAACCCGACGAACCCACCGGCTATTACATCGAGGAAATCATCGAGGGCAACACCATCGTCCAGGCGCTCGCGTCCGTGCAATACGATGAGAATGAACTTAAGCGCCAGATGAAGGCGCAAATGGACGAGGCCATCAAATCCGACCGCATGAAACCGTCTGAGGCCATGCGCTTGCTGGATGATTACGAGCGCAGCCTGAAGGCCTACACCTATTTGAGTTTTTGAGGATGAAGTCTGAAGGTTGAACGATGAAAATTTTTCCGCGCCAGCCGCGCTGATTTTAGTTTCATCCTTCATCCTTCATCCGTCATACTTTCCAAAATGTCTGACCCTGCACCCAACGCCGAATTGCTCCGCTCCCTGGGACGCCTCGTCCGCGGCCTGTCCGCGTTGTTTTGGGGAATGCCCGCGACGCTGGTGATTTGCGCGGAAACCGCCAGGGCCGACTGGCTCAAACCGCTGGGCCTGGTTCCCGCGCTGGCCGGAACCGGTTTGCTGCTCTACGGCCTCTGGCAAATGAGCGATTTCCAAAAACAGGAGCGGCCCTGGCGCAACGCCCTCGACCGCGCAAAACTCCCCGGCCTTGTCAACCTCGGCCTCTGCCCGTTTCTTTACTGGCAGAACAAGATGCCGGAACAACCGTTCTTCACCGCGGCGGTGTTCGTGCTGGTTTTGTCGGGGTTGCTGTTTTTGTTCAACCTGAATCTCGTCCTCAAACAACTGGGCGCGATGCTGCCGGACGAAACACTTCGGCACGAAACGCTCCTGTTCACCGCACTCAACCGCTGGCTGCTCGTCGTATTCCTTTTTCTGGGCGCGGCATTCGTTGCCTTCCTGCACTCCGCACGGTGGCAATTGGCGCTCGGCGACTTCTCCGACTGGGTAATCCAGCACGGCTTTGGAGTGCTGGTGCTTTTCGTGCTGCCGTCCTTGGCCATGACCATGGCGCTGATCTGGAAAACCAAGGAAGTTATCCTCGACAGCGTCTTCGGCGCCAAGTGATTGGGAAACATCGAACATTCAACACTCAACACCCAACTTCCAATGGTCGTACTCATTGAAAGTTCGATGTTGGATGTTGGTTGTTGGATGTTAAATTGCTTTCGAAATGAAAAACTCCGCCTTGTCCAAAATGGGTCAACGCACCATTGAACCGCCCATTTCATGGCTCATGCAGGCCGCACTTTCGCGGCCCGGGTTGATTTCGCTCGCTGCGGGTTTCACCGACAATCTTTCGTTGCCCGTCACCGAGACGCGTGCCTTGCTGAATCAAATTCTGCGCTCGTCCAAGACTGGCCGGCCCGCATTGCAATATGGGTCAACCGCCGGTGACACCCGACTGCGCGAACTCACTGCGGCTCATTTGCACAAACTCGATGCCCAGGCGGTTCAATCTTCCTCCTCGTCCTCGCTCCTCGTCCTCGAACCCAAATCGAGAACCAGCCTTCGCGCATACGCTTCGGCGCGGCAGGCGAGGACGAAGAGCGAGAAGGAGGACGATATTTATCGGCCCGAGCGTCTGCTCATCACCAGCGGTTCGCAGCAACTGCTTTACATGACCGCCGAGGCGTTGTGCGACGAGGGCGACGTCGTACTGGTCGAAGAACCGACGTATTTCGTTTATCTCGGCATCCTCCAAAGCCGCGGCCTGCGCGCCCGCGGCGTCCGCCTCGAACGCGACGGACTGGATTTGGCACACCTTAAAAAAGTCCTGCAATCGCTCAAACGCAGTGGCGATTTGCGCCGCGTGAAACTGCTCTATCTCGTCAGCTATTTCCAGAATCCGACCGGTGTCACAACCAGCTTCGAGAAAAAGTGCGGCATCCTGACGTTGCTGAAAAAATTCGGGCGTGCGGCGGGGCATCCGATTTATCTGCTCGAAGACGCGGCGTATCGCGAATTGCGATTCAGCGGCGAGGACGTGCCGTCGGCCCTTGCGATTCCCGGTGCGGCGGACCGGGTGATTTATACCGGTACATTCACCAAGCCATTCGCGACCGGCGCGCGCGTTGGCTACGGCGTTTTGCCGGAGCCGCTGTTCTCGGCGGTGAAGCACATCAAAGGCAATCACGATTTCGGCACGGCGAATCTGTTGCAACAACTGTTCGCCCGCGCACTGGCGTCGGGAACTTATGAGAAACACGTCGCGCGGTTGCGAAAGCGTTACGCGCACAAGGCCCGCGTGATGAAGCTGGCGATTGAAAAACATTTCCCTCCATCCGTCGAATGGTGGGAACCGGCAGGCGGACTTTATTTCTGGTCGCGCCTGCCGAAAAATGTTTCCACCAGCGTGAAATCGAAGGTTTTCCAGACCGCGCTCAAAAACGACGTGCTCTACGTGCCGGGCGAACTTTGTTACGCCGACGACCCGGCGCGGCGCAAACCGAATCACGAAATGCGCATCAGCTTCGGCAGCGCGAGTGAAGATGACATTTGCGAAGGCATCAGGCGGCTGGGCGCGGTGTTGCAAAAGTTGGTTTGAAACCAGGGATTCACCCCGGCGGCCAGGCCATGTGGCGGCCGCCGAGGATGTGAATGTGCAGGTGCGGCACAGTCTCGCCGCCGTCTTCGCCGTTGTTAATGACCAGCCGGTAGCCGCCTGCGTTTAAGCCGGCTTTCGCGGCGAGCTCGGCAGCTTTGAGCAGCAGATGACCAAGCAGTGTCCGGTCGGCTGCCTTGGCCTCGGCGAGGCGCGGGATGGGCTTTTTCGGCACCAGCAAAAGATGCGTCGGCGCCTGGGGATAGATGTCACGCAGGGCGAGCACTTTATCATCTTCGTAAACAATGGTCGCCGAAACCTCGCGGGCGATGATTTTTTCAAATAACGTTTTGCTCATGGCTTGATGTTAGACACGGATTGCGCGGGTTTCATGGATTAATTTTCGGCTCGCGAGGATGCTTACCCCACCAGTTTGCATCCGCGCCAATCAGTGAAATCCGTGTCTGAAATTATCATTCCACCACCAGCGCACAGTCGGCCGGTTCCGGTTCGGCGCCCAGACAGCCGCGGAGGTATTCGACGATTTGTTCCTCCAATTTTTCGCAACGCAAACTCCAGCGGCGCGCCCCGGCAAGCTGCTTGACACAATCGCGCAACCCACGAAAGCGCACGAGGCGCGGCGTCCGGCACAGTTGCGCGCGGAGTTCGCCCCGCAATCGCGGAAAGAAAAACAACTCGCGGCTCTCGCCGGATTCGCGGGCGAGCACCCGCAAATCGGCATCAACAATCTCCTGACGCTCATGCCAGGGTGGATCCGGTTCGGCGGAGGAGACGTTGAACCCCAGGCCGCGCAGCACCTTTTCCAGCGCCCCGGCAAATTCACCGACCGTGACGGTTTCACGGCCCAGCTCACTTTTGAAATAATGAAAGACCGATGCAGTAGCGTGACGCAGCAGTTCGGGATCGAATTTCCCCGCCGTGTCGCCAACGAGTTCGACGGAAATCATCTCTGCCGAGAACGGAACGCTTTCGCCGCTGGCGAGCCGGAAGAGCAAACAATCGGACAGCAAAGCAATCATTGCCTGGCCTCCAGTTTTTTGACCTCGTGCACAAAATCGGTGGCTTCCTGGAACCGGCGATAGACGCTGGCAAACCGGACATAGGCGACCTGGTCAATTTCGCGCAGGCCGTCCATGACCATTTTGCCGACGAACTCGGCGGGCACCTCGCTCTCATGTTCGTCGGTCACGACGGCGACGATGTGATCCACCAAATCTTCCATCACCTTGGAGCTGATAGGGCGTTTCTGGCAGGCCTTCCTGATGCCGGACAAAAGTTTTTCCCGCGAAAATTCCTCGCGCCGCCCGTCGCGCTTGAGCACCATCAATCCTTCGCGCTCAATCTCCTCGTAAGTTGTGAAGCGATGAGCGCATTTGGCGCATTGACGACGGCGGCGAATCGTGGCCCCTTCGCGCGAGGCGCGTGAATCAATGACCTTGTCGTCCTGACAACCGCACTTTGGGCAGCGCATAAAGCCACAGCTAATTGTGGTCACACGTTTGTAACATACAAAACTTTGGGGTGTCAAGGCATGGTCAAGAGAAGATATTCACACCCGGTAAGGCTCCGGTAGTTCCAAAACCGTCTTGCGTTCGGGCGATTTTGGGTTATTTTCCGCCGCTCCCGGTTCGCGGGACCATCATTTCGGACGATTGGTTTTTTTATTTTATGGCGACAGCAAACGACCTCCGCCGCGGCATGGCGATCAATTACAACGGCGACATTTGTGTGGTATTGGACATGCAACACCGCACGCCGGGCAATCTGCGCGCGTTTGTGCAGGCCACACTTCGCAGCATCCGCAGCGGCCGATCCTCCGACGTCCGGTTCAGCTCCGCCGAGCGCATCGAACCGGTGCCGATGATCGCCAAAAAGATGGAATTCAGCTACAAGGACGGCGCCGATTATGTCTTCACCGACCCGGAAACCTATGAAACGGTCACGCTGACAGTGGAATTGGTGGGCGACGCGAAGAATTTTCTCGTGGAGAACGGCCAGGTGACGGTGACGTTCGTAGAGGAAAAGGCCGTGTCCATCGAATTGCCGTCGAGCGTGGTGTTGACGGTGGCGGACGCGCCCGAGGGCATTCGCGGTGACTCATCGTCCAACGTCCAAAAGCCGGTGACGCTCGAAACCGGCATCACCGTCCAAGTGCCGTTGTTCATCAAGACCGGCGAGAAAATCAAAGTGGACACGCGCACGGGCAAATACATGGAACGGGCTTGACCGGATTGGAGTAATGGGGTGGTGAAGTAATGAGTCGCCGGGGTGGTTGAATCAACCCTTCAATACGCCATAACTCCAGCACTCCGTTCTTTTCCCGCGTAAATGCTTTTCAACCCCGGCGATTTTGGTTATTTCTCGGGTATGGCCGAGCAGCAGCAAAAAGGAGAACGGACGTTTCGCGGTATCGCCGTTTCCTCCGGCGTTTGTCGCGGGAAGATTCTCATTTTGCATCGCACCCACCACGTCATCGCCCGGCGTGACTTGGCCGAAAACGAAATCGTCGGCGAAGTCAGCCGCTTCGAACAGGCCCTGGTCCAGACCCGCCAGCAGATTCTTGAGGTGCAGCGCAGAGTGTTGCAGGAGTTGAGCGCGGCGGACGCGGACATTTTCGACGCGCATTTGCTGATGCTGGAAGACCAGGTGCTGGTGGACGAGGTCATCCGCATGGTCCGCGAGCAAAAGGTCAATGCCGACTACGCCTTTCACACCGTGGCCGAGCGTTACGCCGAGGCGCTGGCGGGCGCGAACGACGAATACTTGCGCGAACGCACCGCTGACCTGCGTGATCTGACGGCGCGCGTGCTGGATAATTTGCTCGAGGCCAAGGACCAGTTCGGCCTGCATCACCTCGCCGAACCGTGCATCCTGATCAGTCATGATTTGAGTCCGTCCACGACGGCGCAACTGGACAAAAAACTGGTGCTCGGTTTCGCGACGGACATCGGCGGCAAGACATCGCACACGGCCATCATGGCGCGGTCGCTGGGCATTCCGGCCGTGGTCGGTTTACAGAACATCAGCCAGGAACTCGACAGCGGCGATTACGCGCTGCTCGACGGTTACAATGGCGTCGTCATTGTCAACCCGACGGACCAGACGCTGTTTGAATACGGCCAACTGGTGAAGCGCAAGGCTTCGCTCGAAGAAAAGCTGCACGAAATCGAGCACCAGCCCGCCATCACACTGGACGGAAAATCCATCCAACTTTTCGCCAACATCGAAGCTCCCCACGACGTTGAGGCCGTGCTCGCGCATGGCGCGGATGGCGTCGGGCTGTTCCGCACGGAATTTCTCTTCATCAACCGTGACAAATTGCCGACCGAGGAGGAGCAATACCAGGCCTACCAGCAGGTCGCCGCCGCCTTGAAACCGCATCCGGTCATCATCCGCACGCTGGACTTGGGCGGCGACAAATTTGCGTCGCACCTGCAACTCGCGCAGGAAATGAATCCGTTTCTCGGCTGGCGCGCGATCCGTTTCTGCCTCCAGCAGCCCGAACTTTTCCGCACGCAACTGCGCGCCATTCTCCGCGCCAGCGCCGAGGGCAACGTGAAAATGATGTACCCCATGATCTCCGGCATGGATGAATTGAACCAGGCCAACGCCCTCGTCGAAAAATACAAGGCCGAATTGCGCGCCGAAGGAAAGCCCTTTAACGAAACGATGGAAATCGGCGTGATGATTGAAATTCCGTCCGCCGTGCTCGTTGCCGGCGCACTGGCGACCCGCGCGAAGTTTTTCAGCATCGGCAGCAACGACCTCATCCAATACACACTGGCCGCCGACCGCACGAACGAAAAGGTTTCGCACCTTTACGAACCGACGCATCCGGCGATCATCCGGCTGATCAAGATGACTGTGGACGCCGCGCATCAACGCGGCATCCGCGTCGCCATTTGCGGCGAGATGGCGGGGGATCCAGTGCTCGTACCGCTGTTGATTGGCTTGGGCGTGGATGAATTGAGCACCGCGCCCGCCGGCCTCGCGCCGGTCAAGTACATGATCCGCCGGCTCATATCGAGTGAAGTCCGTGCGCTGGCCGAGTCTGCACTGCAAAGCGAATCGCCCGGAGAAACTCTGGCCCGCTGCCAGACCTTGGCGCGCGCCACGGCGCCAGGCCTGTTCGAAAATAAGGCATGAAAGTCATCGTCCTCGCCGCCGGATACGCTACGCGACTGTATCCGCTCACCCTCACGCAACCCAAACCGCTGCTCCCGGTGGCGGGCAAACCGATGATTGAATACGTCCTCGACAATCTCGCGCCCATCGGCGGCATTGACCGCATTTACGTGGTGACCAATGCCAAATTTGCCGGCCACTTCCAGACCTGGTCGGATCGGTATCGCGCCACCCGGCCGAAATTGAATTTCACCATCGTCAACGACGGCACGACCAGCGATGCGGACAAACTCGGCGCCATCGGCGACATCCATTTCGTCCTCAAAATGCAGAACGTGGACGACGATCTGATCGTGGTGGCGGGTGACAATTTATTCAGCGAGAAGCTGGACGATTTCGGCAGATTCTGTCGCAAGAAAAAGGCGCCGGTGCTTGCGCTTTACGACGTGGGTGATTTGGAACAAATCAGGAAATACAACGGGATTTCCGTGGACGGCGACGGTCGCATCACCTTCTTCGAGGAAAAGCCCGCGAACCCCGCCAGCACGCTCACAGGCATTGCGCTTTATTTTTACCCGAAAGACACAATTCCGTTCATCCGGCAATACGTTGCCGAGGGTAACAATCCCGACCAGCCCGGACGGCTCGTGCAATGGCTGTATCCGCGCACGGCGGTTTATACCTGGCGGGTGCCCGGCCTCTGGTTCGACGTCGGCTCCCAGGAGACGCTGGAAGAAGCCGGCCGGATTTTTGCAAAACTTTCGCGCACGGTGAAATAATTGCTTCCGTCCCTTCCGAACGGAAACGGCGGCGGAATTGAGAAAGCTCTCGCAGGCGGGAAAAGAAATTCGTGCCAATTCGTGCAATTCGTGTCTTTATGTCTGCATGAACATTCAAGTGGCTGTGCTCTGCGACGCCGCGACCGACGACAACGGCAAGCTGAATCTCCTCGGCTCGTTCGACACGATCTATGCGCCGCAAATGCCTGCCGTGCATCCGCAATGCGCCGTGGCGTTGCGCGTTACCTTTACCGCCGGTGATGAAGGCCAGCATAAGCTCGCGCTGAACTTTATCAACGCCGACGGCCATTCCATCATGCCGCCCATCGAGATTCCCGTGGCGGTAGCGCTGCCTGAAGACGCGCATTTCGTCACGCGCAATTTCCTCGTGAATATTCAGCAACTGCGGTTCACCGAAGCAGGCTTGTATTCCGTGGACATCCGGCTCGATGGCCAGTCGCAGGCGAGCATCCCTCTCCTGGTCAAACTCGTCCAGCGCGCGGTGGCGTAAAAATTACGGCGCCGGGAAACGGACGGCGTAAAAAGCAATCTGCCCCTGATGGTCGTACCACGGTTGAACGTCAACATTTTTGCTTTTGCGCGACAGGGACTGTAGCAATGCCGGGGCGTTCTTGAACAGGGTGTATTCAGGCGGATGGATCAGGAAAATGCAATGCGAGCTGTCCGGCCACGCGCCGACTGGATGCCAGATGGGTTCTTCCAGCCGCGGGCCATCGGTGAGGAAAAGCAATTGCTCATTGAAACCCCAATCCAGACTGACGATAGTAAGGTCGGACCGGTTTTTCACCTGCCGGGAAAAATCCAACAATGCGTCGCTCCACCAGCCGCGCCCCTGGGTATCACTGATCAACCGCTCGGTCTGGCTGACGGCCATGGTTTGCCACAGCAAAAGTGTGGCTAACCCGGCCAGCAGCAGTCCGCGCATAAGCCGTTGCCCGGGGCGCCGATTCCACAACATCACTCCGGCCATGCTGATGATTAAATGCGGAAACGGAACCACGAGTGCCGCATGGTGAATCCGCACCGCGCCCGGCAACAGCACAACGCCGATAGTCACAAATACAGCCGTCAGCAACAAAAACACTTGTTTTCGCCAGGCGATGTCCTGGGAGCGGTGACGAACCACGTTCGCAATCACCATCAGGCCGGAAGCGCAGAACACGATTCCCAGCGGCGTCCACACCGGACAGGAGGCCTGATACATTTTGTTGAACAACCCGCCTGCGTCCATCAGGCGGTAGAAATACGAGCCGTCATACATCGTCCGCAGCGTGTGGATTTTTTCAACGAATTCGCCGGTATGAGCCGCGTGGTGTCCGGACAGGGTGAAACCGATGATCAATGGCAGGGTTAAAGTCATTGGTCCGGCGCCAATCAGAAATCCCAATCCCGTCGGCAAAACGAGATTTTTTCGCGCGCCGACCCAGGCTGCCCATGGCCGGCCAAGGGCGCAGACGCTGGCCATCGCCGCGCCTGCCAAAATAATCGCAAAATCAATCTTGTTGAAGAAGCCCAGGCCGAAAAAAATCCCGGCCAGAAAGGCAAAACGGCTCTGCCGCCGTTGCCACGCTTCCCAGATCATTAAAAAACCGGCAAAGCGGCATAAAAAACTCGGCACCACCGATCCCCAATCCAGGTAAGCCAGAAAAAAGAACGTCGGGTCTGAGGCGAGCAACAGACTGGCAATCAGTGCGACCGGCAGACCCAGCATTTTCCAGGACCAGATCATAAACAAAAGCAACGCCGCCAGGCTCCATGCCAGATTCGTCAGCCGCAATACCGGCAAAGTTGCGCCGAAAAGACTGAAGGCCGGCATGAACAGCCAGCTTTTCAGGGCGCCAAGATAAGACTGGACATAAACGGGAAACGGCCGGCCGAAAAGTTCAATCACCATGTGTTCGGGCATGTGCTGGCCGTGGGTCTGCCCGGTTACAAAGTCCTTCGCCATCCCTGCCGACACGGCTTCATCGTAATAAAGGCCCGGGGCAGTTGTGTTTTGTCTGCCCAGCCAACACAAGGCGATCGCCAGCACCAGCCAGACGCCCATCACCAGGAAAAATTCCCGCGCCCGGCCGGCCGATGACGCTCCCACCGGCTGGGAAACACTGGATGCCACGGGCTTGAGCTTCACAGGCTACTTGAAAAACCGGGATTCACTGGCGCAAACCGTTTGCCATCATGGTTGCCAGATAGGGACAGAGCTGTCGAGGGTGGAGTTGAAAGGGCGCATTGGCCCTGCCATTTGATTTTGAACCTTGAACTTGTCGCCGAAAATTCCATCATCGCGCCATGGCAAATTCAAATCAGGAACCGGTCCTCCAACTCGATTTGCCCGGCATCAAAAAGCTCAAAAGCGGCAAGGTGCGCGAAGTTTTTGATCTGGGCGACCGCCTGCTGTTCGTCGCCACCGATCGCCTCTCCGCCTTCGACGTGGTCATGCCCAATGGCATCCCGCGCAAGGGCGAGGTGCTCACGCAGATTTCCTATTTTTGGTTCGCACAGACCGAATCATTCCAGCCGAACCACCTCATTTCCCATGCCGGTGACACGTTGGGAGTCCCGGCCTTGGCCGATCTGTCCGATGACCTGAAAAACAAACTCGCGTGGCGCTCGATGATTGTGAAGAAGTGCCAGCCGCTGGCCATCGAATGCGTCGTGCGCGGTTATCTGGCCGGCTCGGGCTGGAAGGAATACCAGAAATCGCAGACTGTCTGCGGCATCAAATTGCCAGCGGGGCTGAAAGAATCGTCCGAACTGCCCGAACCGGTTTTCACGCCTGCTACGAAAGCCGAAACCGGCCACGACGAAAACATTTCGTACGAACGGGCCAAGAAAATCGTCGGTGACGACATCGCCGGGCAGGCGCGCGCGGCCAGCCTGAAGATTTACAACTTCGCCCGCGATTACGCGCGCCAACGCGGCATCATCATCGCCGACACCAAATTCGAGTTCGGTCTGGACAATGGCAAATTGATCCTGATTGACGAGGTACTTACGCCTGATTCCTCACGCTTCTGGCCCGCCGGCCAATACCAGCCGGGCCGCAGCCAGCCGAGCTTCGACAAACAATTCGTCCGCGATTATCTGGAAACGCTCGACTGGGACAAGACCCCGCCCGGGCCGGTGTTACCGCCTGACGTCGTGGCCAAAACCAGCGCGAAATATCTGGAGGCTTATGAACGGCTGACGGGGAAGAAGCTTTAATTCGTGGCGGCGGTCGGCAGACCGCAGGTGATTTCCCTTGAAAAGCTAAAAAGTTGACGGCTTTCTGCTGAAAGCCGCTACGTTAGCGGCAGTTCACAGACCGGAGGTCTGTGCCACATTTGAACCATGCAAGCGCTCGTCGAAGATTTTCTACAATACCTGCGGCACGAACGCGGGCAAGCGGAGCACACGCAGAAAACCTACGCCGCGTTGCTCGGCAAATTCATCGCATGGGCGGGCAAACAAGGTTTGACAGATTGGAAACAGGTCGAGTTGAAGCACCTCATGTCCTTCCTGCAACACGAACGCTCGCGTCCACTCGCCGATGAGCCAAAAGAGTCCACCAAACGCCTGAGCAGCGAAAGTGTTTATCTCGAAATCGCGGCGCTGCGGGCGTTTTATCGCTTCGCCGAAAATGAAAAATTACTGCCGGTCAACGTCGCGGAAAATCTCTCGTTGCCGCGCCGGTGGAAACGTTTGCCGAAGGCGCTGACGAACAACGAAATCGAAAAGCTGCTGGCGCCGGAAACGCCGGAGACGCCGGAAAGTTTGTGCGACCAGGCGATTCTCGAACTCGCCTACGCCTCCGGCCTGCGGCTGGCGGAACTGCGCAACCTGCGGCTGGAGCAACTGCATCTCGAAGCCGGCTTCGTCAACGTCATCGGCAAGGGCAACAAGGAACGCGTGGTGCCGGTCGGACGCAAAGCAGTTGAAGCGTTGCATCGTTACCTCGAAGCCGGGAGGCCGAAGCTGGTCACGCCCAAATCACCGGCGAATGTTTTTTTGACGAAACGCGGCACGCCGTTCGCCGCGGTGACCTTGTGGTTGCACATCAAGAACCGGGTCCGCCGCGCGGGGGTGGCGCGCAACATCACGCCGCACATGTTGCGGCACAGTTTCGCCACGCATCTGCTGGAGCACGGCGCGGATTTACGGGTGATTCAGGAACTGCTCGGCCACGCGAACATCAGCACCACGGAGGTTTACACCCACGTTACGGGAAACCGGCTGCGCGAGATTCACCGGAAATTTCATCCGAGAGCATAAACGATGTGGTGCGTATTACGTGTTGCGTCAAGCAGCAGCATACCACCTTCGCGGTGACTTGACGCAACACGCAACCCGGCTGTTATTCAAAATCGTAAACCACCACTTTCTTCACCAGCCGCTTGACGTATTTTTCGACGAACTCGACGTGTTGCGGATGGGTCTGATACGCCTGCTCCGCCTGCTGGTTCGGGAAAATCAGATTCAGCGCCACCTGATACGATTGCTCCACAACCGGACGTTCGCTTGGGACCATTTTCCCGACGTGAAATCGCAGCACGCCGGGAATGTTCTTCAAGAGCCAGTTGGCGCCGGTGAGCAATTCGTCCGCGGCATGCGACTGCTCCGGGTCGGTCCAGAAAACCACAATGTGCGAAAACATGGAGGCGATTGTCGTCGGGCGGCGCCCGTCAGCAAGCGCAAATTTGTTGGAGTTCAGGCATTAACGCGCCTTCTCGAAAAAGCTGAGGCCTGCGCTTTAACGGTGGGCCGGCTGACGGCTTGTTATCCGTGTTTTTCGGAACGAATTTTGCTGCTTCTATCTGTATTTGGCAGGGAAAGCGCCGTCCTGCTTTGCACCAGGTGAAACGCCCGAAAATTTTATGAGAAATACGAAGTTCCAGTTGTGGCACTTCTTTGTGTCACGAGGGGAAAAAGGGGGGAAATTTTTTACTGCCTGCGTGTTTTTATTGGCCGGTGCGATGGTACTGCGCGCCGATGGCGCACCCGAGAACACAACTTCCAGTGAAACGGTCGCGACGAATACTGAGCTGTCGGCACTGTCCAGCATGTCCATCGAGCAATTGATGAACATCAAGGTCTCAATTCTCGGCCCGTCGGAGACCGTTTTACAGACGCCCGCCGCCGTATCGGTGGTGACCCAGGATGACATCAAGCGTTCGGGCGCGAGGAACATTCCCGAGGCGCTACGGCTGGTGCCGGGATTGGATGTAGCCCAAATCGACTCGAGCGAGTGGGCGGTAAGCGCGCGGGGATTCAATGACCAGTCCGCGAACAAATTACTGGTGTTACAGGATGGCCGGAGCATTTACACGCCGCTGTTCTCCGGCGTGTTTTGGGACGTGCAGAGCACGATGATGGAAGATATTGACCACATCGAAGTCGTGCGCGGGCCGGGAGCAACGGTATGGGGTGCCAATGCGGTGAACGGCGTCATCAACATCATCACCAAGAGCGCGGAAGACACGCAGGGCTGGCTCGTCACGGGCGGCGGCGGCACGTTGGAACGCGGTTTTGGGGATGCCCGTTACGGCGGGAAAATCGGCGACAATGCTTTCTACCGCATTTATGGAACTTATTCCGATCACGCAGGCGCCGATTTGGCGGACGGAACCGAGGCCACCAATTCCTGGCAGATGGCGCGCGGCGGTTTTCGGGTGGACGGGGACCCCACCGGACCCAATTCGTTCACCGTTCAGGGCGACGGGTACGTTGGGTGGATTCGCCAGGTCATCAACGGTTTGTACAGTCTGGTTCCGCCGTACACCGAATCGGTGGCGGATGACTGGCAAGTGCACGGCGCGGATGTGCTGGGCCACTGGACGCACACGTTTTCCGACACGTCCGAGCTGAAGGTTCAGGCATATTACGATTACACCAGCCGCAAAGCGGCCATTTTCGACGAGGAACGCCACACGTTCGACTTGAACGCGCAGCATGAGTTCGCTCTGGGCGGGCGCAACCAACTGGTCTGGGGACTGGGCTACCATGTCACCACCGACTCGGAACAAAACAATCCGTCTCTTTCATTCAATCCCGAGGCCCAGACGGAAAATTTATACAGCGGGTTCGTGCAAGACGAAATTGCGCTGGTGAAGGACCGGTTGAGTCTGACGCTGGGCACGAAATTGGAGTACAACGATTACACCGGAGTGGAAGTGGAACCGGGCGGCAGACTGCTCTGGACCCCGTGGGCGGGTTCAAATTCGCGCGGGTTGTCGAGCCAGACCTTTTGGGCCTCGGTTTCCCGCGCCGTGCGCACGCCCTCGCGGGTGGAGGAATCGTTCGCGTCGAGGATGGCCGATCCATACTACCCGCCCCTGCCGGAGTTATCGTACGGCACAATTGGCGCCAAGTCGGAAAAGTTGATGGCCTATGAGATTGGTTATCGGGTGCAGCCATTTGGAAAACTTTCGTTGGATCTGGCGGCATTCTACAATGATTATGACGATTTACGGAGCGTGCAGGTGGTTGCTTTTCCCACGAACACCCCGCTCACAACGGTTCTGGGAAACGATATGTCCGGGCACACCAAAGGCGTGGAAATTTCGGCGACCTGGACGGTGGCGGATTGGTGGCGGTTGCGGCCCAGTTACACGTATTTACACATGAACTTGTATGCCCACCCGCCCGCGAACGACCTGTGGGTGGCACAAATTGAAGGCTCCAACCCCCAAAATCAGTTTTCCATCCGTTCGTCCATGGATTTGCCGCATGGGGTGACGTTCGACACCATGCTGCGGTATGTAGACAATCTGCCCGCTTTTCAAATTGCGAGCTACTTTGAACTCGACGCCCGGCTCGGCTGGCGCATCAACAAGCATTGGGAGATGGCCATCGTCGGGCAGAACCTCCTGCACGATCGTCACGCGGAATTTAACTCGACTCAGATCACCACGCAAGCAACAGAAATACCCCGCAGTGTTTACGGAACCATTACCTGGCAATTTTAAGCGTCTTGCATGACTGTTACTCTCAAACGCTGCCAGTCACGGCTGGCGCAGATGCGCCGGGCCGCACTGTTGCTTGGTTGCCTGCTGCCGGCGGTGCTGTCGGGCCACTGGCTGGTACAGGCGCAGGAGAACCGGCCTCCCGATTACCGGGTTAAAGCTGCGTTCATCTACAATTTTGGGAAGTTCGTTGAATGGCCGGCCAGCGCCTTTGCGAGCGCTGATGCGCCACTGGTCATCGGCGTGCTGGGAGGCGACCCGTTTCACGGCGACTGCGAACGCATCGTGGCCAACAAAAGCATCAACGGTCACCCGGTCATCGTCCGGCAAATCAGCCATCCCGCCGGCCGCCGGCAGACGCGGGATTATTCCGATTTGAAGAGTTGCCACATTCTTTTCATCAGCGCCTCCGAATCCGACAATTTGCCGGACATCCTTGACGCGCTGAAGGGCAGAAGTGTTTTGACGGTCACGGATAATCTGGACCATTTTGCGGCTTCCGGTGTCATGATCAACTTTGTCATGGAGAACGAAAGCGTCCGCTTTGAAATCAACGATGATGCCGCCCGCCGCGCCGGGTTGAAAATCAGCTCCAAATTGCTGGCATTGCGAACAAACAAACGACCCCAATAAGGAGATTTTTTGCGAACGTTTACCATCAAGCAGAAGCTAAAGCTGATCACCATGGCCAGCAGCACGGTCGCACTGTTGCTGGTCGCTGTGGCGTTTCTTACCTACGAGTACTTTGCATTCCGGCAGGCCATGGTGCGGGATTTATTGACGCAGGCCGAGATCATTGGAAACCAAAGCACAGCGGCCCTGACGTACGACGACCAGAACAATGCCAGGGATATCCTGGGCGCGTTGAGCGCCAAGAAGAACATCGTCGCCGCGGGCCTTTATGCCCAGAATGGCGAGCTGTTTGCCTCATATTTTGAATCGGAACGGAACGGTTCCCAACCCGTACCGCCGCGGGCCGGGCCGGACGGCTGGCGTTTTTCGGGCGACTTTCTGGTTTTGTTCCGGCCCATCAAGATGAATGGCGAAGCCATCGGCACCATTTATCTGAAATCCGATTTGACGGAGTTGCATGCGCGGCTGGGGCGTTACGCGGAAACTTTCACCCTGTTCACCCTCGTTTCCCTGGCCGCCACGTATCTGCTGGCCTCACGCTTGCAACGGATCATTTCCCGCCCCATCTCGCATCTGGCGGAGACGGCCAAAACCGTTTCGGCGGAGAAGAATTATTCCATTCGCGCCCAAAAAGAATCCGCGGACGAACTCGGCCAGCTCATTGACGGCTTTAATGAAATGCTGGGCCAAATCCAGAAGCGCGACAACGCGCTGCTGCTGGCCAGGGACGAATTGGAAAAACGCGTCGAGGAACGCACGCGCGATTTGCAGCAACAATTCAGCCGTATCAGTCTGCTCAACCAGATCACCTATGCCATCGCCGCCCGGCAGGATTTCGAAAGCATGGTTTTGATTGTACTCCAGCAATTGGAAGAGCACCTGCCGGTTGATTACAGCGCAGCCTACTTTCTGGAGGAACCAACCGAAATGCTCAAGTTGATGGTCCGCGGCCCCAACAGCCAGCCACTGGCGGAACAATTGCAGATTCCACCGGCCATCCCCCTCGCGCACACGCCCTTCCGCCCCTGCCTGCAGGGCGAAATGATTTATGTGCCTGACCTCAACCAGCTGGATTTGGCCATGCCGCAAAAAATGGCGAAAGCCGGCTTTTCCTCCTGCGTTGGCGCGCCGCTGGTCACGAAAGACAAGGTTTTCGGTCTGATTGTCCTTCTGCGCCGGCAACTGAACGGGTTCAGCGAAGCGGAACAGAATTTCATTCATGGCTTGAGCGCGCATATGGCACTGGCGATTTATCAGGCGCAACTTTTCCAGGACCTGCAAAGGGCCTACAACGAATTGCGCCAGACGCAGCAGGCGGTCATGCAACAGGAACGACTCAAGGCGCTCGGCCAGATGGCCAGCGGCATTGCGCACGATATCAACAACTCACTGTCACCCATTCTGGGCTATGTCGAATTGATCCGTCAGGACGAGCCGGGTTTGCACGAAGATACCCAGAAGTTTCTGCAATACATCAAAACTGCCGGCGAGGATATCGCCCACATCGTCGCCCGGCTCCGCGAATTTTACCGCCCGCGCGCCGCCAGCGAATCGCTGCTCGCGCTGGATCTGAATCAGTTGGTCAAACAGGGCGTTGACATGACACGTCCACGCTGGCGCGATATTCCCCAGGGTCGCGGCATCATGATTGAAATGCGCATGGATTTGGATGCGGGCCTGCCCAAATTTGCCGGCATCGAAAGTGAAATCCGCGAGGCCCTTGTCAATTTGATTCTCAACGCCGTGGACGCGATGCCGTCCGGCGGCGTCATCACCGTCCGCACGCGCGCGGTGGCATTGGGATCGGCGAAGCCGGGCGATGTTCCTGACCACGTCATCCTTGAAATCAACGACACGGGCGTTGGCATGAATGAGGAAATCAGCAAGCGTTGTCTTGAGCCGTTCTTTTCCACCAAGGGCAAACGCGGCACCGGCCTTGGTCTGGCCATGGTTTACGGCGTCATGGAACGGCATGACGGCAGGATTGAAATTGACAGCAAACCCGGCAAAGGCACGACCATGCGGCTCGTCTTCCCGGTCCGCCAGTTGGAAACCACCGTGCCCACGAAACCTGAAAAAGAGAGCCTGCCCGGACCGTTCCGCATTCTGTTCATTGACGACGAAGCCACCTTGCGTGAGTTGATGCATACCCTGCTGGGACGCGACGGCCACCAGGTCGAAACCCCTGATGGCGGCCGTGCCGGGGTGGCGGCTTTTCGCGCCGCACGCAACCGCAATGAACCATTTGATGTCGTCATCACCGACTTGGGCATGCCCTATATGGATGGACGCGAAGTCGCCGCCGCGGTCAAACACGAGTCACCCGACACACCCGTCGTCATGCTCACCGGCTGGGGCGCATTCATGAAGGAAGACAACGATCTGCCCATGCATGTGGACGGCCTTTTGGGCAAACCGCCGCGTATCGGCGAAATCCGCGCCATGCTCCGCCGCGTTGTGCATCGCCCCCACAATCAGACGAAGCGGGCTTAAGGCATGGGCAGCAACGGCCGGCCCGGCCATCAACAATCAGAAGACGCTCCCACCGCTGGTTGCCGCCCCCGGCTTTGCTGTCGCCGGAGCGGGAAAAGTTTTCGTGTCAAAATTTCATTTGCCTTTGCCGGCAACAGGATAAAATCGCGCCGTGAACGCGCGAATGAATCTGTGGTTCATGACCGCCCTGTCCGGCTGCCTGCTGACCGCCAGTTGCGCCGACAACAACAACCCACCGAAAAACACCCCCCCGAAAACCATGAGCATCCAGATCACCAGCACCGCGTTTGCCGACGGCCAGCCCATTCCGGCAAAATACACCTGCGATGGCGACGACGTTTCCCCGCCATTGCAATGGACGAATGCGCCCGTGAACACTAAAAGTTTTGCGTTGATTTGCGACGACCCCGACGCGCCCGTCGGCGCTTGGGTGCATTGGGTCGCCTACAATTTGGCTGCGAATGCGACCGGACTGCCGGAAGACGTGGCGAAAACCCAGACCATCGCCGGCGGTGCCAAACAGGGGCTGAACGATTTTCGGCGGGTGGGTTACGGCGGACCCTGTCCGCCGCTCGGCAAACCGCATCGCTACTTTTTCAAGCTTTACGCGCTGGACGCGATGCTCAATCTCAAACCCGGCCTCACCAAAAAAGAGTTGCTCAAGGTGACGAACGGCCACGTCCTCGCCGAGGGACAGTTGATGGGAACGTATCAAAGAATGTGACGGACCGGGCGGTTTGTGGTGCATTTTGCGTCAAGTATTGAATCTCCGTTCATCGGCTGCTTGACGCAACACGCAATACGCCCTTGAAATCTCCTCTTCCCCTTTCAAGCGAATTCAGGTTTCATTTTCCGCCACATGAGCAAAACCGCATTGTTATTTGCCGGACAGGGCGCGCAAGCCGTCGGCATGGGCAAGGACCTCGCCGAAAAATTTCCGTCGGCCAAGGCCTGGTTCGACCGTGCCAATGCCGCGCTCAACTACGACCTCACCACTATCTGTTTCTACGGGCCGGACGCCGAGTTGACCAAGACCGAAAATGCCCAGCCGGGAATTTTCCTCGTGAGTTGGGTCGCGTTTCAATTACTCAAGGAACAGGTGCCGACTCTCAAATTTGAGGCCACCGCCGGCCTGTCGCTCGGCGAATTCGCGGCGTTGGCGGCGGCGGGTGCGATAAGTTTTGAGGACGGCCTGCGCGTTGTGCGCCAGCGCGGAAAATTCATGCAGGAAGCGTGTGACGCCACACGCGGCGGCATGGCGGCGGTCATCGGTTTGGACGAAGCCCCGACGCGTGAGGTCTGCGCCGAGGCGGGCGTGGTGCTGGCGAATTTGAACTGCCCTGGCCAGCTCGTCATTTCCGGCGAAACGGACAAAATCGCCCGGGCCGTTGAACTCGCCAAAGCCAAAGGCGCCAAGCGCGCGATTCCGTTGCCCGTGGCCGGCGCCTATCACTCGCCGCTCATGGCCGGCGCACAACCCAAACTCCAGGCGGAACTCGAAAAAATCAAAATCTCAGCGCCGTCGGTACCGGTGATTTCCAACGTCACTGCGCTGCCGCAAGGCACACCAACGGGCATCAGCTCGCGATTGGTCGAACAGATTACGTCGTCGGTGCTTTGGGAAAAATCCATGCGCTATTTGCTGGCGCACGATTTTACGCGGTTCATCGAACTCGGCCCCGGCACGGCGTTGAGCGGTTTCATGAAGCGCATTGATAAAAATGTACAAATGCTCAACGTGGCTGACGTGGCGAGCCTGGAGGCAACGGTGAAAATTCTGAATGGGTAGCACAGGCCTTCGGCCTGTCGTTTCCGGTGTCGCGCCGGAAACAGTTGGGCCGCGGACGCTTGCTGGCTGATGTGCCTTTGTCAGCAACCAATGTCGCTCGGCGCAATTTGGCGGGACGCCAAATTGGACAGGCGAGACGCCTGTTCCACCTGAATTTTTTGTGTGCATTCGCGCCGGTTCGCGGTTAAACCATGGCCCGCCATGAAACAACTTGAGAATCAAATCGCCGCCATGACCGTGCTCCCTTCACCCAAAGTGGCAGCAGCTACGCCCTGGGTAATGAAACGACTTGAGAATCAAATTGCCGTCGTGACCGGTGCCGGACGGGGCATTGGCCAGGCCATTGCGCTGAAATTCGCCGCTCACGGGGCCGACGTCGTGGCCGTGGACCTGAAAACCGAATTCGTTCAGGAAACGGTGGCGAAAGTCCAGAAACTCGGACGCAAGGCTTGGGCCGTGGCTGCCAACGTGGCCGAAGCCGCCAGTGTGGAAGCCGCCGTCGCGCAGATTATGAAGGATCCGGGCCGCGTGGACATTCTCGTGAACAACGCCGGCATCACCAGGGACGGCCTGCTCATGCGCATGAGCGAGGCGGATTGGGACGCC
>Ga0116112_1000495_pt1 | contig 30779 bp, 57 predicted proteins | sample June2015DPH_8_15_FD_89721 | JGI IMG/M metagenome (GOLD analysis project Ga0116112, IMG submission 89721) | Peatland microbial communities from SPRUCE experiment site at the Marcell Experimental Forest, Minnesota, USA - June2015DPH_8_150 | ecosystem: Environmental > Terrestrial > Soil > Wetlands... | reverse complement strand
TCAGTGGTTAGTAGCAGGGGCCTCATAAGCCCTTGGTCGCAGGTTCGGATCCTGCCGGGCCCACCATCACGCTTGACATTTTTCGGAAGTTTGGTAATATGTATTTGTCGGTGGTAAGAGTTGCCGTAATCCGGGTGACGTTCCCACCGTGGGTATGGGTAGGGAAAAATAAGGAATGGGGCAATGGTTGTGACGAGACTGCAAATCGGCACTAGCTTAAAACAGAGCGGCGCTCGCGAAAGCGCAGACAACCATCCCGAAAAGGAATGAGTAGTGTATCGGAAAACGTGTGGTAGTGGTAGCGCACCACCCACGAAAAGCGTGCTAGCACGCCACTCCTACAGGTTTCTTTAAACGTCCTGTGGGGCGCTTTTTTGTTCTTTGATTTGTTGGTGAAAGCGGTAAGCTGCCGTGGGAGAAATGCAAGACGATATTGTTTCCTCTAAAACTCCTCATCAACATAGAATTGCGGGGTGGAGCAGCCCGGTAGCTCGTTACGCTCATAACGTAAAGGTCCTTGGTTCAAATCCAAGCCCCGCAACCAATTTAAGCCGGTAATGGTTAGAAGCTGCAGGTTAGTGTTGGTTTTGCGCTCACTGTTGCCGGCGTCACTTTTGATCAGGTGTTACCACATTAAAATTTCTTGCTGTTTTACTTTTTGCTGGTACTATTTATCAGAGTCGGCGGACTTAGTGTTTCGGAGCACGTGCTCTTTCCGGAGTAAAGGTTCGGTTCAATTCCGAGAGTTCGCTCCACAATGGCCTGCTCGAATATCGGCTAGTTCGTCACCCTTTCACGGTGAAGAGCGGGGTTCAATTCCCCGGCAGGCTACCACCCCATAGGGCGGGGTAGTACCCCCGCGTAAAGCTTAGGCCGGTGGGCCGAAGGATTCAAGATAAATTTGACCAAGACTGATTCTGTCCCGGCGGTATTTCTTGAATTGATATTTGCGTTTACCGTAGTGTTTTGACCAAGACGGCTCATTGGTTATTTCCAATCCAACAAGATAAGTGTCATCCAAAGAAATCACTTGAACAGTTCTCCCTTTCAAAGTATGACTGTGACTGCCGGGGTAGTTGAATGACACAATTGCCACGGCTTTCTTCGGTGCATCGGTTTTGGTCGGCTGAGTGATTGTGGCTTTTACATGGCGTCTGCGCCAAAAAGTGTAATAGGGGTAATTGCCAACGAGATGACCAATTGAATATTTGACAGGACTCACAATGGAATGATTGTTCACATGCTGATACAGGTCACCTTTGCGGACAATTTCACCCGGTTTGAGTTTACGATAGTTGCTTGGAATGTTCATAAATTTAAGTTAGGTTATCACTTTATTCTAAAATGTCAAGCCTTTATACGGCGGGTGGGGTACTCCCCGCGCTTGTTAATGAAAGTACCCCGTCCGCCCATCCCGTTGAACCCCGTAGCCGCCCATCCCCTGTTTGATAAGTTTCCGCCATGTTTTAGCGGCTTCCGTTCCCTTGGGCTGTTGACCGTGGATTAGAAGAGCAAATGATTTTTTGCTTCCATAAAGTAAACTGTCGTCATGGTCCAAGGCCAACCGAAGCGCCTTCGCTTCCTCCGGGGAATAAACCACCGTAACCGAACGAAGCTTGTATTTTTCAATCAAATAGTCGTGCGTGCCGCCACGGGATGCGGCTAGTTTGAAATTTGACGGTATTTCATTCAACCGTTTCACCCAAAACGGCAGAGCTTTCGTGTAGCCGTAGAAAATCCGCTCGGGGTGACGTTTGGCAATTTCCAGCCATGCGTCGAAATAAATTTGATTAAAGAAGTCACCGGCAACGTGAATGCGTGTCGGCTTGCCCCACGGTGCCGGAGGCAAGGATTTTTCAAGCAAGGCAACCACCGCCGACTTGCCTTGCTGACACGCTTCCATTAACAAAAGAAAATTGTGCCACCGTGATTGTCTGACATGCGGCCGTAACACTTCATCAATTGCGGTAAAACAACGAAATTTCACGTCCGGCCCGTCCTGAATCCCAAAACCACAAGGTTTGCTCCGCAGTGACTTTTTATTGTTTGTCGTGCGCGTGTCTTTCAAGACTGCGCAACTTCTGCAATCCTTGGCAAAGGGGCAACTGTGGCCGGCCGGAAGTGAGAAAGTGATAACATCATTCAATTTTGCATTTCCCACCTGAAATTTCAACAAAGTTGTTTCCGCATTGAAACCATTGCGTTCTAGCAATGATTTCATAAACTTTAGCATTCCTTTGTCAATCATAACGACAATCTAACAGAATTTTTATACCTGTCAAGCGCTGACCTCCCGAAAGATATTAACGATAAAGGCATCTGCGCAGGCTCCGGTCCCCTACTCTTGGCGCGTCCCACGTCGGCCTCATCAACAAAGACATTCTAACATTGTTTTAATAAATGTCAAGCCTTCATTCTTTCCGTCAAGGCATCCAAACGATTCCACCAAAACCCCATGTCATCGAATGCAGAAATCGAATCAGCATTACCAAATTTTTCATTTTTTACCACCTTGATTCCAAACCGAGTCAAAATAAGTGTAACGGCCTTTGAATCAGACCTTTCCAATCGTTTCCACGCATTGAATTGACGAGTAATTTTGGAAAGATCGCTGTTCGGGTCTGCCAAATGATGACGAACTACGTCACCAAATCGTTTACCTTTTGGAGTTAAATTCATAAGGTTAATTTACCAATAAACTACGTGCAAAGTGCATGGGTTTGTTAGTGTCTATCCACTCAACAGCTTTTGTTTTTGCAGCCATAAGTAGAACAGCGAACAATTGTGAAGGGTATGCCGTTTCATCTTCATCCCATCGGCCTTGCATTGGCACCGATGATTTGTCGGCTTCGAGTTCCTTCATCACAGCTTCAGCTTCCTTGGGCCACAAACCACGATTTACAAGTTCAGTTTCAATTTTCTTTCGGAGAATCATGACCGTAGTTTATCAAAAGAATTATATCTGTCAAGCTTTCAACTGTTTCAACACTTCGCGCACGGTGGGCAGAGGATGGATGATTTTCGGATTGCCACGCGGGGACAATGAGAAGCCCTGACTGCGTTTCAGGATTTCCGCACGGGAAAGACAAAGGGTTTCCTGAATGTTTCGTCGTTGGTTGCATTCGTAACACGCCAAAACTTTTCTGCGCTGACCTGCTTTCTTTTTGACCCACCGATGAACATTAAGTCTTGAAACAAGATGGTCAATGGTGGCTGCGTTCAACGGCAAACCTTTGTGATGGTCGGATTCATCCGTAAGGATGGTCAGTCTCTTGCACCAATGACAATGAGGATCCTTTTGATGCAGTTCAATTTTTAATTTTCGATTGCCAGCACTCATGCATCAATCGTCATCATCGTCAGGTGGCGGCGTGCCGCGAATTGCATAAGCGATGTATTTTACCGTTTGAACTACGGCGCATGCAAGGATGAAAACCAAGACAAGTGCAAAGATTGCATTGTCGCCATCTGACAGAAATTTGAGTAGTACTTCCATAAGATTTACTTATGGCTGTGAATTTTTACAGATGACATGAACCATATAAACAACAGGACGCCCAAATGAATCCAAAACCAAGGGCAAATTCCCATGATGGTTGCAATGTAAATAAGAATCAGAATTCGTGGAATCAATGCGGCCATGAAAAACTTGACAACGCAGTGACCGGGTAGCCAAACGGGCAATTGACTAACCATCCATGCAATGAAGATGGCAATTCGTGGGAAGAAGAGACTTAAAACTAGGAACCATGTTTGTATCATAATAGGTTACGGTTGATTTTGAAAATCGGTCAATTCTTTTATCAGGGTTGACGGGTCAAGTTTTTCGATGACCAATGACCTTTTGCCTTTGTAGGCGACAATCATGAAATTGTTGGGTCGGCCGGTTCGCTGAAGAAAGGCTATCACACTTGGAATATCAATGTAAGGAACATATACTTCCGCCGACTTGTTCAGAACCAAAATATTCAGCCTGTTCATGATGAGAGTATTATACCAATTCTTTCAGGTCTGTCAAGCGTTTATCGGGAACTTCTTCAAAACATGACCGGAGAACACCAAAGGCAACACCACCACCGCCACCAAATTGAAGGTCAACGTAACCTTGAACAGGGTCTTTGATTTCTTCTTCACTCACAATGTCGGCGTCAACGAGTTGACCAGCCTTGAACGTTTCTATGGATTCCTCGGTGATGTTGTCCGCTGCTTCATCATAGCCTTCTACGATGGTCAGCGTGGTTTCTGTAAGAAATTTAATCATGACTGTCAAGCTCCGCTGCGATGGATGCCTTCGCTTTTTGAAGAATATACCGAGCATCATTGATTCGGTTTCTTTGTTTTGGTTTGTAAATCAGAATGTAGTAAATGGCCGGGTCAGACATTGCGTAACCAAGAAAAAAGGCTACAGCAGTATGAAGAGGAGCAAAAGAGAGAATAATCAATGCGAGGAAGAGACCAAGTCCAAACTTGATTGTCAGATAACCGTAGTCAGACAGATATGTTTTAATGAATTGTTTCATGGTGGTAATTTATCAAAACATTTCACTTTGTCAAGCGTTGTCAAATTTGAAACCAAATTCAGACATCATTCCCATTATCATGTAAATCTTCACGTCGCGGGGAAGTCGGCTGTCTTTCAAGGCCTGTGTGGCGTATTTCTCCCCTTCATGCAATTGTGTAGCTCGGTCAACCACTTGCCAAGGATGCAGGTCACGACGCAGTTTGTTGAGGATACGGGCAACCTTGTGCCACAAATAGGGATTGTCCTTGACGCGAAGGATTAAATACTGATAATGGCGGTTCGACCCGAAGGATTCCAAATTGTTCATGGGTGACGTTATACCAAGAATTTTATCTTTGTCAAGCCTCAATCAATTCGGCCGCAACTGCCTCATCTTTAATAAGTTTCACTTCAACACGATAATAGGCGCCTGCGTGGCTCATGTTTGAACTGTCCATTTCCATGAATTCACCACGGATTATTTTAACTTTGGTAAGATTGTTCTGTTCTTTGAAGTAGGCTAACTCTTCAGCAAGGTCTTTCCGAGAAAAGGCCACATCAAAAGGAATATCCCAAACATCCGATGCTTCTGCTTCTCCCAAAGGAGGACAATATTTATATCCTTTTCGACGTGCCGTAAGAACCACATTCTCTGCTGATTTACTAAATTCACACCACACTTTGACTTTTTTTCTCATGCAGTCAATTTAACAAACATTTAATAAATGTCAAGCGTCACTGTAAAAAGTCAACACGGTCACAATTGTCAACAATTGGCTCGTCTTTTTCTTTTTCTTCCGTGTTGAATGGACGAAATTTTTTTGAATGTTTCTGTTGTTTGGCCTTGCGCCAACGGTCATTCTTAGAATCTCTTCTAAACGTTTTACCCATAAGATTTTAACTTGGATTTATACCGTCATGATGCGGAATAGGTTCTGCCGCCTTGGCTACAACGGTATGTGGAGCTTTTGAATGAATTACGGTGTTGTTGGTGGAAGACTGTTTACGAGTGATTATTACAGTTGTGTCCGTCAATTGGTCAACGGTTTTTTCAACATCTTCAGCAAACTGTTGGAGAATGTGACTGTCACGGCCCAACCGCCGATCTTCCTCAATGGCTGTCACTCTCCATTTTTGAGAATGACCGTCTTTGTCATTTTCTAAGGAATACCTTTGGAGAACGATTTGTTCAGCCAATCGGTATTTGTCACCTAATTCACTCATTTTTTATAGTTTACCGAAAATTTTTGTTTTGTCAAGCGTTAAAATTGGTGCCAACCCAAGGACATCGAACCTTGACAAGCAGGCTATGGTGCCACTCTTGTAAGTTTCGACCCGACCATAACGAGTCAAATCAAACAATCTGTCTTGTGCCAACAGTTGGCATTGAAATTGGCGCCCAAATATGGATTCAATCCACACCAACGTTGCCAAGTATGTCGGAGTTGTCTTGGCCTGAACCCCGATTTTGTCAGCCCGGCCTTTCACCGGAAATTGGGCATCTTAAAATTGGTGGTAAGCGTAATTCTTAGTTTCCATTTGTGCGCTTACTTGCAACCTATCACACAAACTACCCGAATTGTGCGGGAGCCACCTACCATTAAAATTCTACATCTTTTTGTAGAAATGTCAAGCGTCTGTAATCTCCACGGACCCGCTTGGTATTCCGATGGCCACATCACCATTAGGAAATTCCATATCCAAAAATCCTTTAACTATTTCCTCAATGTTGTTTACAAAAATGATTTCCCGGTAATGAAAAGTGCGTTCAAGAGGAAAGAGTTCAGGTTCAGCCGGGGGATCATTCAGAACGATTTCCACGGTTGTTACCTTCAAAAATTTTACTCTTTTCATATCACCTTATAACTATAAGTGATACGCATAAAAAGTCAAGCGCCTTGCGGCGCTTGGTGTATGATAACGGTGGTCTTTTACTTCGACGACTTGAACAGAAGCGAAGTCAGAACGAACAAGCCCAAGGCCTGCCAAAAGGAGTGGATGGGTGCGATGCCTGCCACGAGGCCGACAAGACAACCATTCCAAAGCCACATGACAGGGAAGGCAATGAGTGCGCCGATAATGACCGCTACGAGAACAAGGCCAATGAAGGCAACCAGTCCGGTGATAACGGCTCCGATTAATTTACCCATAGGTTTTGGTTTGTTTTGTTGTTTGTTTGTTAAAACGGATGAAGTGAATTGAATGGCATACCCTTGGCTTCTTCCTCAAAATAAGCTGGGTTGTCCGTGATATTCACGAAAAGGTCCGGGTCGATGTTTGAAGCTGTGGCTTGTCGTTCACCGGTTTCCGGGTCAACAAGAATCAGCACCTTTGGATGTACAGGCATTGGTGTCATAATTTTATAATAGTTGGAGATTAGAAAAAGTCAAGCCTTACCACTTACGGTGACTACGAATGTATTGAATCACAATAATTAAAACAACAATGAGAATACCAAAAGCAATGTAATGAGGTTCAGGCACGCCTATAACAGTAATAGTTCCCACATTACTTGTAATGGAAACATCTTGTGATAGAACACTTCCATTGTAAAAGGCAAAATAATAAGGAACATCAGGCTTGACACCACTGGGGAATGTAACGGAATTGCCCGGCCCTATTGGACCATTGTTAGTCAATCCGGTCATGGCATCATACATTGTCTGAGTGGGTAATGCTAAATACCGAATATACAAATCAATGGGTGGAGTAAGACTTGGCGGACTTGTATAGTTGGTAGCATAAAGTGTCAGTGTCGGTGTAAGAGACGAAACTTCCACATATCCGTAATCCCATCCCAAAGGACCAACAGTAAGAGTTTGGGAATTACAAGTGGAAATGAGGGCGAAAAGTCCAACGATGAACGCAACAAGAATTGATTTCATAATCAAAGTATAAAACGATTTTATAGAATGTCAAGCTTTACCTGTCACCGAAAGTCAGGGACCCTTCATTGCGTTCACGAACGAATTCCCGATAAGCAGGCAATTCCTTGAATTCATTCATTACTTCCACTGAATCAGGCAATTGAGAATTGTCATCGTCTTCTTCCAAGAATTTAAGTTGGTCAATCTCACAATCAAAACAATCACCCTCTTGGTCTTCAACGGTGATTAAGTTGCCATTATCACGAAAGCCTTTGACGTGCCCCTGAAACTCATGCCAATCATCTTCGGCCTTGGGCGTGGCAATAACTTGGTCGCCAATTTCAAATTTGTTGGAACTCATATTGTGACCTTATCAGGGTTTTATAAAACGTCAAGCCTTAACATCGCTTGACATTTAGAAAAAGTGTAGTATTCTGTCACAGTGAATGTGGAACACATAGAAGCTGAATTGGCTTCATTGAATGGTAAAATGGTTGCCGTTGTCCGTCCCGGTTACGGGACACAAAGCGATTCTTGGAATGGTCAGCTTCAAACCATTAAAAGTCTTAATCCTCTTCATTTTCATTTCATATCCGTGGGTCAGACCATGCTTTTCACTGCGGATGACGTTTCCAAACTTGACCCGTCTATTGACGAACGAATGGAGAAAATCATTCGTTTGAAAGGCCCACACGACTACGCCGAAACATATCGCGTCACCGCTTGACACGCGTAATTTCTTTGATAAATTAGTGGCGTGAAAGACAAACTACCTTTGGTTGCCCGTTGTTGTGATGGTTCATGCACGGTTGACGAATTGGAAGATTTATATTCACACGACAGGCAGATAACTTACAAAACCTTTGCCAAGTATGTTGACATTAAATGGCTGGCGGATTATCTTGGTTATGTTGTGGGCCGTTGGGCCAAAGGGGTCCGTTTAAGCAGGGATTGGCATCTTCGTTTTTACCGCAGCAAGTTTCGTGGCCAAGTCTGTTATCATTTGGTATGGTCGGAAATTGACCATATTTTCCAACGCTTGACAAAATGAAATTCTTTTGTATCTTATTTTCATCAATGGGTAGCTCAATGGCAGAGCGCGAGGTATTTAACCTTCCCAGCTAGATTGTGGTTGAACGCAAAACTTGAAAAGCTGTGCTAGGTCACTTGTGAAATTGACAAGCAGAAAGCAGCCAAGTAAATGAGTGTGAGGCTACGACGAAGTTGGGGTATATCACGTATACGAGGTTGGGGGTTCGAGTCCTTCCCCATTGACCATTTTTTCAAATGAATGAATACACACCATTCAAACCTTTTCAAATAAGGTGGCGGGAGGTGTTGTGTCAGGGAAAAACGCCTTATTTGTATAGGTGGAGTTTCATTTTTTTCAATTATTCCATTCGTGTTCATCATTGGATTGGTTCGGATGTCGGACCACATTTTCACGATCATCCAAACGATTTTGTATCGTTTTTGTTTTGGGGCAGTTATACCAACGTTACGCCAATAGGCCGCCGATACATCAAGGCTCCCTCTATTTGGTATGCCACCGGCGACAAACGGCATCGTTTGGAAATACCCGAAGGTGGTGCGTGGACAATCTTATTCTGCAGCCGGCCTTATCGGAAATGGGGATTTTGGGTCAACAATCACCTGTGGCGGCCCCTTCGGTACTTTCATAAATTTGGCGTAAAGGCTTGACATTTATTAAAAGTTTTGTATATTTAAGCCATTATGAATAACATGGCATTAGACAGAGCTGAAAAATGGTTCAATGAACTTGAAATCCGAACTATTGCTCGCCCGACGTGCCTCATGGTCAATCGTGATGATATTGACAAACTTTTTGGTATTGGTGTCATTTATGAAACGGTTTTAACGGAACTCAAAAATGGTTTGGGTTATACCCGTTACTATTGGACAAACAAAGACAGTGAATGGCTTTACCTTGAAACCATTTAATTATATGAATGACGCAATCATACAAGAAATTAAACGAAGGGCAAGAGTTTACGCTGAGGATAATTTAAGGTTTCCCGATTCAAGGGATTACTTGATGATTGAGAATGCCATGTTAATTGGTGCATCGGTTGTGCTTGAAAATGGTGGACCTGACCCCGTGCCCGGCGAAGAGAGTCATAGTCAACATTCATTACTTGAAAGTTGGCCCTCATAGTGGGCGGGTAGTACCCCCAGCGCTTTTATTTTTAGTACCCCCCCGCGCAAATTTCCCTGTTACCCGCGCTTCAAAGTTGGCGCGGTAGGCGCTTGACAAATGTAAAAGATTTGATAAATTGGCGACATGAGAAAAAGATTGTTCATTCGATTTTTTCGAGACAAGGAAGACCAAATTCCGATGGATTCCAATCCCATCAGCGATGCACATTTGACTGCAACCGAGACATCGAGACTTATTGCAGAACAATCGGACGTGGTGTTCACCCATTTGTATCACTATATGAATGGTAAGGTTGACTTCGTATGGCTTTGATACGCACTATCCACAATTGGCTAAACCGTCACATTTCAGCTCTTAATTGCGCAGTAAACGGCCACGGAGATATTAAAATCATCGAAGAGTATGAACACGGACGATCCGCGCAAAAAATTACAGAGGGAGCCGCTTGGATAATTTGACGCTCACCCGTCCATATAATGAAATTTCTGTCAAGGGTAAATTAAAGTGCAGGACATGTGGGCAAACGTTCATCGGTATCGTTAAAGTCAACGAAACCCAATGGACGCCATGACGCATGCCATTAGACTTCACTTGCGCACACTTTTTGACGCATACTGCACTTTAACATTCTTTTGCCGCACTGTCAAGCGCTGACTTTAGCGTTAAAGACATTTGCGCAGGATCCGGTCCCCTACTCACGGCGCCCTCTTCGGGTCGGGCCTTTTTGGCTTTCGGTGTCGCCACCATCCTGTCCCTTAGTCTGAAAACATTCTAACATTGTTTTAACAAATGTCAAGCGCTGACGGTGACGCTTGACAATTCTTAAAAGAAATATAAAATGTGTCACACAATATGAAAATTGACAGTTCTTATTTACACGAAACATTTGACGCAAAGAAAGTGCAAATACTCATTCGTGCAATGGTAAAAATGGTCAAAGAATCCGGGGTGGACTTTGACACCATTGTATTTCATGGAATGTCGGGCGCACTGATTGCACCCATTCTTGCCTACCGGCTCAAAAAGTGTGTCACTGTTTGCCGAAAATCGGATGGCACGCACAGTGGCCACGGTGGCACGCTTGAAGGAAATGCTGATATAAAGAACTTCATCATTGTTGACGATTTCATTGACTGTGGCACCACCGTTGAAACCATTCTCAAAACGGTAAAAGATTGCCAACCGTCGGCAAAATGTGTCGGAATTTTCCTTTATCGTTCTTCTTCCGGCCAATCAATATTTGATTGTCGGGGTGAAAAGATTCCCGTTTTCCGTCACCGTCTTAACAGTGATGGAACGTCCTGTATTCAAATGGCCATAAACCGTGGCGCTTGACAATAGTTAAATGTTTGGTAAACTCCAATCGCAATATGAAAACAAACTTCAAACTTCCGACCACGAAAATGTGCATCGTGGTTTGGTATCGCAACGGTGAAAAGCACGAACAACTGATTAACACTCCTGCCAACAATGACCGTCTTGTTGAAGTCATGTTGAGTCACAAGGTTGGTTATTCCGAAATCCGCGCAGTGTTATCGGTTGACCCGGACAAACTGATTGGCGACTTCGGGCGGGGCTTGACACACTGAAAACTTTTGATAAATTAACACCATAACAACAAACAAACAATATGAAAAAAACCTACAATCGTCAATTCGCACGGCGCCAATGGCGTCAATCCTTTGGTGACAGTCTTGCCTTCGCAGTGACCCGGCAGGCCGGTCGAGACAACAGTTTCCGCAAGTTCACCGGTCGTTGCAAGAACTGATTTGGGGAGCCGATTGGGAATTTTTTGGGATGTGTAGAGTGTGATGCTCAATTACCACCCGAGTCGTATAAAACCCAATCGGCTCTTTTTGTCTCACGCTTGACAATTCTAAAAACAAGTGTAAACTGTAATCACGATATGGCAAACACAAAAAACAAAATCACCACACAGGTCCATCTGTTCACGGTTGACAACGATGAACAGGGGAGAAACTACATTTCCAATTTCCGAAACCTTTTGAAGTTGCAAAAATCTCCGCACCGTCTCATTTTGTATGGTCGCGGCCATCGGTTTGGAAAGGGAAGAAGTCACGCGATTCCCGACGTAGGCGCTTGGGGTGGAATCCGTTACACAAGTAACGAATTTCAGAGTCACATTCCCTTGGAAGGTGAGGAAAAGGCGCAACGGATTGCGGTCTATATCATCAGTCGTTAAACGGTTTTGGTGGTTTGTAGCGCTTGACATTTCTTAAAAGAAGTGTATTCTACAACCATGTTAAACACAATTGAACTTGACAGAAACTTCTTCTTCGGTGGTAACGCAACGTTTACCGTCGAATCGGACGTGACTCACGCATGGCGGACTTACAAAATCCGCCAATTCAAAAAAACCGAACGGTTCCCTAATCCCACCTTCGGCGTGTTTCTGTTGGCCGGCCCCGACAATACCAGCAGTTACGCATACATTGGAATGATTGACAAGGCCACCGGTTTCTTTCGGTTGACCAAAAACAGCAAACGGAATGAAAATTCACCGGATGTTGTTATCTTCAAGTGGGTTATGCAGGGTGTTTTCAACGGAATGATTTTGAAAAATGGAACGATTCACCACGAGGGAAAATGTGGTTGCTGTGGTCGCACCCTGACCGTTCCGGAGTCAATCAAAAGGGGAATTGGTCCCGAATGTTGGGCGCGGATTTGTGGCGCTTGACAAAAACAATTTGTTTGATAAATTACGATTATGATTTTCAAACCGAATGAAATTCCGAAGTGCCCACATTGCAAGGGTGAAATGGAAGGTGAGGCGAAGGATTACGTCATTCCCGGTCGTGAAGGTGAAGCCAGCCGTGCTTATGATGACCATTATGAGTGCGAAGGCAGATTCTCTGCGGTTCTGTTACCGGATGGAAACATCGGATTTGCAAGAGCATGACAAAATTATGGGTAAAATCATCGCAACTAATCCGTTCAGTCAAATTGACGAAATGTTCAAGGATTACGTTCGTCCTGCAGGTTACAATCAGCCGTTTGATTATTTGGTGGCCGTTTGTGGTCGCGTTGATTCACCCGGCCCACGGGATAAACGATGGGACTACATTCGTGACGCAGGGATGGTTTTGATTGAAAAGGTGTTGAAACGTCAACCGATTGGTGCGGGACCACATTATTTTGTCTTTCCTGACCGTTGGTTGGTGCCCGGTGAAGCGATGGAATTTGAATCTGCGTTGCAAGAAAACCCCGACGCTAAAAAGTTCAAACGCATTTACATTGTGACGCATCAACCTTATCTTGTCAGTGGATGTTTGCGGGAACAGTGTCGAATCGTTCGCAACGCTTGACAATTCTTAAAACAAATATAAACTATCACCAATATGACAAAGACACACACTCATGAAAATGTAACTTACGGAGCCGCGGGGCGCCGTTGGTCGTTTGTAACCGATGGTTATTCTTACGTTACGCCGGTTATGCCCGGCGGCCGTGAGACGGCAGACAAGGTGGCACGCATCATTGCAGGTGCCGCGAAACGGTTGGGTCCGGCCATTCGCAACGGTCTCGACGGTCTTGCCAAGGCCAACATGCACACGGTCTTTCACAAGGCGGCCAAGGCGCAGTCACGCATCGTTCATCATCTTGACCCGTTGTAATAATATTTAACATCGGGCCGTTCGGCGGGCGCTGAACCGCATCCTGAAAAGGATTGAAAACTATAATCGAACGGCCCGAAGTTTTTGCGCTTGCCATTTCTTAAAACAAGTGTAAACTGACTTCACAATATGAAACTGATTACAAAAGCAATCGAACAAGCCTTGGCCAAGCCGGGGCTGACAGGCCAAAACGCGCAGGTTCCCATTTGCAAGTTTTTCAATCCCTGTGGGGCGGCCACTTGGTTAATCTTTGCCCGTGAAGCCGGCGAGCCGGACGTTCTGTGGGGATTGGCCGACTTGGGAATGCAATGTATTGAATACGGAACAATCAGTCTTTCCGAGCTTCAATCCATTCGGTTGCCTTTTGGTCTCACCATTGAACGGGATTTGCACTTTCACCCCAAGAGGCACGAAAACGGTGAATTGTGGAAGCTGGCCGACTATCTGACACTCAACACGCTGGTAGGAATTTGACCGTGGCAACGGGGTGAGTGAGGCTTGACAATGCTTAAAACAATGGTAAGCTTTCCCTACAATAAACGGAGAGGGTGAGGCCGACCGCAAGGCGCCGAGAGTGGGGGACCGAAGGGTGCGTTAATCACTTTATCGTTATCTTTGCAACGCTTGACAATTCTAAAAACAAGTGTAAACTGTTTTTACTATGACACGAACACCACATTTCAGGTATTTTTGGGATAAATGCAATAACAACTCGGCTATCGTCGCGGACGTTCGCACGTTCAAATGTCGCCGTCATTATCTTGGTTTAGTCATCGCATCCGCATTGCGATATTCATTTTGGAAACATGCAAAACGTGCCGCGTTTCCAATCACTCGCGCACAGTTTCGTTTGTTCAAATCCACCGGCGAGAAACCCACCTTTTCCGGGTTCAACCGTCACGCTTGACATTTGTTAAAACAAGTGTAAACTGTCTTTGTTGGTTGAAACAAACATAAACAAAAAACACAATATGAAAAATAAATTGATTGCAGAAATCACGAAGGCGGTGACGGGAATCAAAGCCTGTCAGTTCGCTTCGTTGACGTATCTCTCCAAAAAACACGGGGAGTTGGCTCGTTACACTGTCAACCTTGGTTTTTCTTATCACAACTTGGTTGAAAAGTCGGTTACGGAGTTGGAAATCCTCATTGCGGAAAATTCCGCAAAGTGGAGCGCACTCCAAAACGAAGCGGCTCAAAACGTCATGGCGAGTCTCAAAAAGACGTTGGCCGCACACGCAGTCGGGGAACAGAATGAAGATTACACCAAAAAGGGCCAATACATTCCTATCGGAAACGGTGTCAATCTCAATACGACTGACAACACAATTCAACTTTTCGGATTGGTTCAATCCAAAGTCACTTTGGTCGAGGGTGTTTATCCCATAGTGAACAGTCGCCCCTTGACGATTGAACAAAACAAAATCCGCAAACAGTTGTCAATCAGCAAGTTCCGCGAGTTCGCACTTGACTTGACTCAAATCGCGCAGGTCAAGGTCAACGGTAACACGTTGGAAATGGAACCGGTTTCGGTGTAAGTCAGTCATATTGTGGGGCTTGGGCGGGCTGAAAGGCCCGCTCAATCCTTGCGTGCGTGTCATTTTAACGATAAAGGCATCAACGCAGGCTCCGGTCCCCTACTCTCCGGCATCTTTCAGCCACACCGTCTCTTAACTGAAAGCATTCTAACATTGTTTTAACAAATGTCAAGCGTGAGGGTTGCGCTTGACAAAGTGAAATAATCCTATAAACTCTTCTTACAATATGAATGCATACAATCGAAGTGGTTATCTTTGCACAATTAAAAACGATGAAGCCGGTCAAAACTTCATCCAAACTCTCCGCGAACAGTTGGCGGATATTGGTAAACATCTGAAACTCCGTGGTCGTGGTCATCGTCACGGAATCAAACGTTACCGTCAAGACTTACCGATTTCCCTCGCGTCTCACGTCGCGTTGTATCTCTATTGACCGGCGCTTGACAATAGTTAAAAGAAGTGTAATCTGTTGTCACAATATGAATATCACAGAACTGATTCAGGAATACAAGGCGGAGTATGTTCGCACCACCGGCAAGGAACTGTTTTGTTGCTCCTACTCACACGGTTGGTTTCGTGTGGGTGACACGGCCAAAGTGCGGCGTGCTGGTCTTGAACGGATGTTGGCCGCATTGAAATCCCGCCCCACCGTTACACGCCGTCAGGAACTTGTCAACGGTGTTCTAACTTGGGTGGAAGCCCACCAACACGTTGTCAAACATCTGTTAAATGGTAGTGATGTTATCGAGGACAGGGACACGCCACTTTGTTGTTCCGTGTCAAGTGAAACTTATTGGAGTATGTGACGCTTGACAATAGTTAAAGGTTTGGTAACATACAGACGTTCTTTGAAAAAACAAAAACGGTGAGTGAGTTCATGCTACAGCATTGAATAGCGCAACTGAAGCTGAAATTTAATATGGTCGCTCCATCCCTTATCTCGACGCCCACTGCTTCCTTCCTGACCGCCTCTGACAATACCAATATCCGTTTGGTTTGATGATTATCCTGTGGATTGTAGTTCAAACGATTCACGTAAAAATATCCTTGTTTTTTACCACAAAAATCATCCATGATTTTTCCGACGCTTGACAATGGTTAAAATAAATGTAAACTGTCATCACAATATGAAACGACGATTTTTTATCACAACCGATTACAAACATCCGAAATACACCCGCGAACAGCTTCGTAACGTGGCCCGCATTTTGGGCATCCCCCGTGGCCAAAACACCAAAGACACGGTGGATAACCTCAAAGCGCACGGCGTCATCGTATGAAACGTAAATACAAATATCACCAATTTGCCATCGTTCATTTTGACAACGCGGCTCCATTCGTCTATGAACTTGTGAGCAACAAACCAATCACCATTGACCGAGCTGCAGCCCACTTTGAAGAAACCGAAGGATTCAATGACAGCCGTGACTCCATCACTTTCATTGACAAACCTACACAAATGCCCATCAAATGAAAATCAAAATCTATCGTGAACGCAACACCGGCCTTCTCCGCATGAGAATCACCGTCAGGCGCAAAATATGAACCCATTTTTAATATTCGCATTCTGTGCCGATTGGTTTCTGTTTCTCTTCTTTCTAATACTCGGTTACTTGGACACACGAACAGGACCAAATTACGGCAGTGATTACAACGCAGCGGCGTTCATTTTGTTCATCCTTGGCATATTTCTGACCATCGCCTGTGGCGCAAGTTGGCATACAGTTCACCCGTGACGCTTGACAATTTTTGACGGTGGGATAGAATAAAAGTCACGATGACTGACTTTACCACCATCGTCAGGGAGTTAGACCAATTTCTTGACCAAAATCCAACGCTCGCACAACAACGTCGTGCGTTCGGAAAGAATGGACGCTGGTTTCAAACCAAAGACCCTGAACTCATTAAAATAAGAAACTCGCTCGGAATCAGGTGCAGTCTTGCCGACGAGGAAACGGTGGAAAGGTGTATTGGTGAAAAACTCTTTACCGCCGGTTCAAAATTTCTTGATGACATTCATAAGGAAATCTTTTCCGCACTCCCACAAAAGGAACAGGACGCAATCACGGCTGACCTTGAATCCCTTGCAAGGGGTGACAAGGAACTGCCGCCAATCAAGGTGGATGAAACGGGAAAGCCTGAGTTGACCGCAGACTATCTTCGTGCCATCGGCAAACCGGAATACATTGAATGGGGAACGGACAGGCAATGACGCTTGACTTTTTATACATCCTTGGTAAACTCCATTTATGAAAATTCAACTTAACGCAGAACAATATGCCTCCGCGTATAGCGGTATGTTTCGCGGACAACAGGTTCGATTTTGTGCCCGTGAATTGTGCCAGCTTGGGGCCAGCGGTTCAAATTGTCTTATGACCGTTCGGTTCAAGAATCCGAAGCACCGCGAATTTCACAAGGTTCATCTCGCCCGTGAAAACTTCAGCAAGTGTTGGCGTTGGGATTCCAAATCCATTCTTCCCACCTGTCTCAACCTTTTCCTCCATGATACTGACTTGATTCTTCGGAATGAATTTCCGGTATTGGACCTTACCGTGTGGGTGAAATTCTAAACGGCTTGACTTTCTATAAACCACTGATACAATCAATTCCATGATTATCCCTTTGACAAAATCCCTTAGTGGTCGGTGGAAAAACCCCGAAGGAACCTTGGAACTTTGTTGGGGCCGCCTTGTTCAGTTTGGCGCTCCCAAATTTAGTCCCCGTTGTAACCTGACCGTCCGCCTCAAGAATCCCAAGAAAGCGGGCTTCGTCAAGGTCAACATTTACAAGACCAGCGACGGTTGGAATTGGAAAGACTCCCTGAATATTTGGAAAGAGTCGGCCAACTGCTTTTTCGATATTACCGACAAATACATCAATCGGCTGTTCCCCAAACGTTCACGGCTAACGGTGTGGGTTAGCATTGAGAAGGCTTGACGTTACCTTAACATTCAGTATCATCCATTTATGATAATCAACCTTGCTTCTGTCAGTGACCAATTATATCAAGGAATGTTCAGGGACTTTCCTGTGACTTTCTGCCGACGTGTTCTCGCCAAGATTGGGGCCGTTGGTAACAGTTGCCGAATGACCGTTCGCCTCAAAAACCCCAAAAAGGCGGGATTTGTCAAGGCGTGTCTCACCAAAAACGGCCACATGCTGACCGATGCCTCCACCGATTATTGGACGTGGGAAATTCCTTCACACAAAAAAGCGTTGGAAAACCACTTCCGCGCCTTTTGGGACCAAAGCACCCTCAAAGCTGTCTCCGCCCTTTTACCGGATACGTTGCAAGCCGTGGTGTGGGTAAAATTTGGGAACGCCTGATTGTGGAAGATATTATCACCATCGGTTTCATCCTTGCCGTCGCCTATTTGGTGTATCATTATCTTGACAAATACGTTTTCCACTGACGCTTGACAATTCTTAAACTTTTGGTAAACTATCACCAATGAAAGTCGTTGCCTTATATTACGTTGTTCGCAACCAAGAGGAAGCGGATACTTTACTTGGTGAACTAAATGATAATCTTGGTATTTATTGTTTAGGACATACTGTTCGCAATCTCACCAAAAAGGAACAAAGAGAAGTCGAAGAAAACGTTCCCGAAGATATTATCAAAGGTTGAACCAAGGCTTGACTTTGGTAAAACTTTCAGTATCTTACCGTCATGAACAGCAAATACAACGGATTTACGGACGAACAACTCCATACTGCTTTTGAGACGGTTCAAGCCAAAACCCATTGGAAAGACCCGATTCGTTCCAAGTGCAAGGTTGAAGACATCAAACTCATCACCAGCGCCATCATCTACTTCACCGGCACCGTTCCTTCCTTCGGTCAACCCGACAAGAATGGAATGGTCAAGGTTCGGGCAGACGGTTATCAAATGGGCCCGTGTGGCGACCACTGACCCAGCCCACGCGGGTAGGGCTTATTAGGTCATCTTAACCACCCCATCACCCCACCCCAGCAAGGGTGGGGTGCCCTTCTGATCATGGGGATCAAAAGGGGGGCTGACACCCCGCGCATGTATGCGATCGACAGGGGCGCATTTTTTCATTGAAAATAAAAATACGTATCAACATATTTAAAATAAATTGACCAGCTCGCTTGGTGATGATAAATTACACATAGCAATGACAAAAGACAAATCAATTGGTGTTCTTAAAAAAGTCAAAAGAAACGGCTGTGTTCGTTATTTGTACATTCACACCTACATCTGTAAATCGTGCGGCAAGCCATTCAATTGCACCAACTCTCAAAAAACCATCTTTCATCGAAGAATTTGTGTTGGCTGTAGCCATTATAAACCCGTAGCCTTCCGATTTTATGACAAACCCAATGAAATCGAATATGCACCTTCAACGGTGGTGTTTTGCGCTAAGCATCCGGAATTGGGCAAAAACGCTTATTATCACTTTGCTTCGGTCATCAATGGAAAGCGTTTGCATCATAAAGGATGGCTGTTGGCTTCAAACAGGGTCAAAATCGACAAAGCGAAAATCAGGGTAATAACACAAACAGTGTTGAATACCGCGGTCTCTTCTTGACTTTTTATCCTCTTGGATGTATCATCGCTCTCAGGATGGCAATACCGTTTTTAAAATATGATTACGAGCCGATGACGTTCATCGAAAAGCGGGATTATGAGTATGATTTTCCCTTGTGGGTGGGCAGGGAGAGAAGCATGACAGGTAATAAGATAATGGAATGCATCTACCACGCTTGGTATAATGAGTGTGAGCAGGAAATGTCCATCATTTTCAGCGGGTTGTTTGCGTTTGGGCTTCCCAAATCAAACAGGATATTTTCCATATTGTCAACCGTGAGTCATCCTCTGCCTGATTATGTGCCAAGGGAAACTGTTGTACCCGTATCTTGTCATTTGGTTGCATTTAAATTTTTTCCAAAAAACGGCAACCGAATCATCAGTTCTCCCTTGATTGTCCGGTTGAAAATCATGGGCAGTCGGTTTGACCCGATTCCCCAGCGTTTTATCAATGAGGGATTCTTTTATATTACCGGCGATGCAGAAGTCGAGAATATATCAAATATTTCAGGTTTGGAAAACAATCATATAACCGATTTCAGGGTGGATTCCTTTTGTTATGTGAACTATCTTATGACCAGCCGTGAGCAGGTGCTTTTATGAGTTTTTCAACATTTTTCAACAAATCACCGAGCAAAATTGACAAGGTAATACCGGCCTTTGATGTTGCGGATTCGGCCTTGGCCAATGATGTTCGAAAATTTGAGACAATGATTGACAGTATTCAAAGAAAGAAACCTGACATCTTACCGTCACCGTTGAGCGCGGCTTTTGATGACGACGAAGGAAAGGATTGCAATACGTCTTGGCCTGCGGGTTGGCCTCCGTTGTGGAATAAAAAGGATTGGGAAAGCAATAATGCCATAGCCGCAAAACCGTTTGTCAACAAGAATAAGCCCAACGTGGTTCCCATGGCATTTCCGGTCGTTCTTGGTCATCCCAAGCACAGTAATCAAAGAATTGATGTAATCAAGCCTTCGGGTGGCAGTTTGTCCTTGTGGAAAAATCCGAGCGTGACTCATTCAGCGTTGGCGGAATTTAATGACAAAATCAGAAAACATCACAATCAAATGCTTCCCCGCTTTATCATTCAAAGTGGTGATGATATTTCTACGTTAAGAGATTCTGAATTGTTGTTTTATGGTTTGGCTTTTGATGGGGTTAAAATAAAAGCGTCTTTTATCCATTACCACGAACCACAAGAAGATTTGGAAAATATGGAATCAGTAAGTATTTTTGAAGAAATTGACCGCACGTGTGCATTTTTCATTTTGGGTGAATGTGAAGTGGATGAAGCCGAAGAATCCATAACCGGCATGGAAATTGAAGCTTTCGGTTATGTCAATCCGAGCCGGAATATTGATATGAACTTATATTCAATAAATGACCATGTTGATTAATTAAAAATGCTTTCCAACTCTTATTTTGTCACAAACCCTGCAAAGGGTTGACATTCTTTTGTCTTTTTCTATGTAATAGAGCTTGTAGGTCAGACAGTGTGGGCAAATTCTATTAAAAAGGGCTTTGATTTGTTTGGGGTTGTATCTTGTTTCGATACAATTTTTGCATAAGAGGGATTTTACCCGGTTTGAGTATTCATGTGCATCGTTTTCATCATGGATGCATTTACCGCGAGCAATATGGTCTTTTCTAATTCTTGCATATTCTATCCTGCTTCTTATGCGGGATTTCATCGCTATTTGGACCGGAGACAATTGGCCTATTTTATTGAGACTTTTTGCAAAATCCTCCTTGGAAACTTCTTCAATCGTTTCCACCTTTTTCCAATCAATAATATTTTTTGCTGGAATGGTTCCAAAATAAATCAATGAATCTTGAACCACCGGGTCTTGCTTGAATTTTTTTGGGTCCAATCCTTTTGTGCTTACCGTTAAAATGACCACATCATTGCTCATTCTAAATTGATGCAAAGGTGATACTTTACTTGTTGGTAGTCCATGCTTGTCTTCGGGTGGCAAATTTCCAGCTCCGCCAAAATCCTTTGCGGTATTTGGATTGGTTGTCAAATGCACACCCTTTGCAGCCCATTGATAATTTCTATTTTTGGGATTGGGTTCCAAGCCATATTTCCAAATTCTATTGGAACGGCTTTCAAGGGTACCGTGATACATCTTTGGTGGAATGGCTGTGAGAAGATTTTCTCTTATAAGGTCTTTTAATTTAATCATACCGGTTTTATTTATTTTCCAACATGAAGCCCGTGGGAAGATCCCGGAGGCACAGGAACAACGGAATATTCATCTTCCGGTTTTAATATGACTTCCTTTTGTATCTCCAAATATTTCGCATCAGTTCCAAGTATTTGTTGGGTGGGAAAAATCTTTGCCCAAGAATGATGGTATAACAATTGGCTGGGGTCATAATTGTTTTTTGTTATAAGATAGCCTTGTTTGTTTGGATAACGCCACATCATAAATTCAGCCATTGGGTTTTTGATGTCAGCAAAGGCTATGGCTACATCCTTGTTTTCGGTGAAGGATACAAATTGTATTTCGGGTACGCCTTTTACACTTCCATTATGAACCTCAGAAGGGTCAAGAATAATTCCTCGATATATGGCGTTTCCTGTTTTTGGTCCGAACCGATTTTGCAATGCGCGGGCGACGGCATCAATTTCTCTTTGATAACGGGTATAGTAGGCATCAGGATTGTGACCGGTCAATGCATTTATAGCAAAATTTCCATAATGTTGATAAGCTAACCACGCTTCAGGAGTCAGGGTTTCGGCTAATGGCTGCTTTTTTGGATAAGGTTGAATCAATGGGTCCAATTTTGCTTGTATTGCATCAAGATTACCACGAAGGATATAAGCATATTTATGTTTTCCGGTTTCTGATTTGCCAAGATAAATTGCATTGGTGGCTTGATAAATGCCCCCGACATGACCCTGTATGTCATCAGCAAAGGTCAGCACAACCTTGATGGTCGGTTCATCTCTTTTTAGAAGATTTAAAGATTGTCCTATGACATAAGATTCAAGATTCTTGATGCCAATATCGTCAATGTACAGTCGTTTTAATTCGAGGACTTCTTGAGGCTGGACTTCCGGCGCAAGGAATTTGGGTGCCGTCATGAAGGGTGTACCGTAAATAATCATCCCAACCATGTGTCGGCCTTCAAGTTGCTTTTGGTAAATGGCATAAATTCTTTTTATACCGGCCGGAAAGGTTTTGAGATAATGTCTTTTTACGAACACTTCAACGTCGGCGCGCTTGGCGGGTTCGACATCGAATTCATCCTTCAACTTTTCAAGAATGACATATTCTTTCAAAGTAATCATGTTTCCTCGGTAATAAGCAAAGGGCTTGTTCCATTCATCCTTAAAATTCATATGAATATAAATATGGTTTGTTTTTACCGAAGAATATTCATATTTATGATTTATAATGGAAAGATTATTTGAACATATGGGTGGCAATCAATTTAAGCTGATAGGGGAAACCCGTTTCCGCCATTCTGATTTTGATGACAATCCCACTCCTGAAGAACGTGCAAAAAGAAAGTTGTACATCAGTAAACCAGCAACTCCACAACAGGTCGAGGTTACTCTAAATCTTAATCGCGCGCTGGTTCTTTTGAAATTGCATGAAAGGGAGAAAAGAAGAGAATTACTATTACAAATTTATAAAGTTGATAAATCGAAAGGGGAGAAAGAAGCCGAAAGGATTATCAGGTTATATTCAAGTTACCTGCCACCAAACTTTTTCAAAAAAGAAAGTTATGTTCGTGGAAAATCCATAAAAGAAGAATTTGACAGATGTGCATCAAGACAGGAAGCTATAAAAGCCTTTGAAGAGGAAGGGAAAAAACATATCAATCATAGAGCAGAATGTTTGTGGCATATAGGGCGATTAAAGGGCAGAGGCTATGATTAAAAATATGAAGTTAAATAGTTGTAATTTGTTGTAAATTGATTTCTATTTATTTGGCATATATGAATAAATATCAACTCAAACAACTCATCAGGGAAGTCATCCGTGAAGTAGATGGAATGTCAGCAGGAACGGTGGAAGCCCCACCGTCAGAAAAAGAACCGGGACTAACAACCTCTCCCGGTGCAGGTCTTCCACATTCTTTAAAACATAGAAAAGAATATGGGGATGTTGTTATTAAATTGAGTCTCGGTGGTATTAATAAAAATAACAGACACATAATACATGATTTTATAAATCAAGCTGCATATGTGGCTGCTCAGCAGGATTTGGATGTCATTCACGCAGAGTTGGAAAAGCAGGGAAAAATTGGAATGTCGGTTGATGAACCTGAAATAGAGCTTCAAAGGCCCAAAATGAGTGGTGAAGACATTGATGCATTGTTGGCAAAAATGGAAAAAGAACCTGTTGCGGGTGGAATGCCCTCAAAGGCCGCATGGAAAAAAATGTCACCCGAAGAGAGAGATAAATATATCAAAGCTGGTTCACATGAAGCGGAATGGAAAGCAGCGATACAAAAAGACATGGAGACGGCTCGGGAAAGGGCTAAAGAAAGAGAAAAACAAAGAGTAGCAGGAACGTTGAAAACTTTCGTGGTTAATCCCAATGAAACCGACCCCACAAAAAGAATATCTTTGCCGATGGATACTTCCATGTGGACAGACAAGGAATGGGACATATACAATGCTGGCGAAGAGGTAAGGATGGCAACAACTTCCAAGGGCAAAGCGGCCTACCGGCCAAGATTTAGTCAAAAACAAATATCTCCTGAGTTTCAGAAAAAAGCCAAGGGAGCCGTTGCACCGGGCTTGACTCAAACCCTTAGATAATAAGTCCGATTTTACATTTTGAATTGTGTAAAATATTATAAATATTTTGGGGTGTAATCGTGTCAGAAATCATAACAAAGAAACAGCTTAAACAATTGATACAGGAAATTCTCAAAGAAGTGGATCAGCCTGTTGACCAGCCTGCCGATTACCTTACAAATTCTCAAAAAGCTGAGGAACTTATAAAATCGTTGATTGCTCGCGGAGCAAAGCCCAACAGAAGTTTCAGACGGTATGTTTCAGATTTAAGATACCGAGCCAAACAAGCTGATGCTGATGTTATTCGTGGTGAAGTTGAAAGAACTTTAGCTGCTCAAAAAAGACCGGACAAAAGATTGGATAAATACGTTGAAGATGAACCTGAATATACAGGTCCACCACCAGCCAATCCACCAATACCGTATGGCCCGGAAGATTGGATAAAATGGGGAAAAACACATAATTATCCGACAGAACTTAGTCCTGAAACTAGGGCGAAAATGTCAGCCTCTGCAAAAGCACGCAAATTAAAAAAACAATTACCACCCGAAACACCACAATCTTTAACAAATTAAGTCGAAGAACTGATGTAATTGAATATTCCAAGATAACTCACTATTGACGGATTGCTCATAGCTGAACCTGTCAACGCAACCGTAAAACTGCCAGTAATATTATAAGTATGTATTGGATTTGTCGCTGTTGAACTTGAACCATCACCAAAGGTCCAGCGGTAACTTATGTATTTTATATCGCCTGTGGTAAGATTGATAAAAGTGACGGAAAAGGGTTTGTGGCCTGACACTACACTGCTTGTAAAGTTCAATATAATATTTGGATTAAAGTAAGCATATTCAGGAACCCCTCCCGCACCCACCGCTGGCGCTGGTACCGGTGTTGGCGTATCGCCTGTATCCTTCATCAAATGCCAAGTTCCACTATCTTTTCCATTCTCTTGTTCTTGTATCATTTTATGAAGTAAATTTTCTTCTTCAACAAATTCCATCCAATGCTTTTTCTTGGGTGGTTTTTGATACGCGTTATATGGCTCAATTAAATACATCTTATTCATAAATATTTTTCATTAATTCAAACGCTTGCCATTTTTGATTATTGTGGTATATTTATATTGTAATGTGGGCGTGTAATGGTATCGATCCGATGTTGTAAGCACGCAGAGCATGTAGAGGACTGATTTTTCTTGGCCTCTTTAAAAACGAAGAATCGAAATTAAATGCTAACTCTCTAAACAGATTGGCAAACACTCTCTTCTCATTTGAGGTTAATCCCTCTGTGGAAGCTGAGTTCGCAGTGGCCTAAAATTCCACTCCGTCATGTCGGCTGATTCTCACTATAATCCGATAATGGCGTAAAACCGTGAGAAAACTGTTGATGGTTCTAATCATCAAACTGGTTAGGTTGGTCAGTTACCAATCTAGGTTCAATACTTTTGGCCGCTTTTGATATTGGACTGAAGTTTAAAGTGGCTAAACATGTAGTTGCTGTTTGTAGATAATGCCGGACACCGGGGTTCAATTCCCCGCACGTCCACCATCTTTTGCGTGTCTTCCATTGTTTCTTTCCCTATTTATTAATATTACACATGGAAGATTATCTTACATTATTAAGAGAAGCGATGGACTTACTGATAAATATGCATAAAAGTTGCGACCCAAGCGTTGCAGATTATGTGTTACAAATAGAAGTAACTGTTCGTTTTATTCATAAAGCATTGATGACAGAGGATAGGTTGGATATTTTCAAAGCTTTGCAAAAAGCCCACGATGTATTGGAAAAAGAAAATTATGACGACCAACCGGAAAATAAAGATTATAATGATTTGGTTGAAAGACTTAAAAAAGCTTTGGAGGGATTACAACAGCAACAGCAGGAAGGGATACTTAATAAATCAACGTTGAAATCTTTGACTAAAATGGTTTTGGATGAAATTTTTCTTCCCCCGAGCAAAGCAACATTGGAGAAACAAGCAGCGCTTCAAGCATTTCATCAGTCTTTGGAGAGAAATAAACCTGCCTATTTTAAAACGGTCAAGAAAGGTCATAAACAAGCTTATAGTGTATTGGGGAAGATGGTGACAAACATGAAGGAAATGGTAGCCGTTTCTTTGAAGAAAGACGAGAAAACATTTATTAATCTCAAAAAACAATTGAAATATAACAGTGAACAGTTGGTCTCATTCATGGTACAGTGGTCAAATCAACTCCATGATAAAGATATGAGTAAACTTGATGCCATTGATAAAATAATGAATGAGTTTCGTGAACATTTTAATGAAATGTCCACGTTTGGAAACAATATGTTCGACAGTATCAGAACATATAAAAATTATATCAATGCCTCAAAAGAATCGGAGCTTGTGAACAAAGCTTTTGCTGGAATTAAAAAATCAATAGATGATTTGTTTCAAATGGGTCTTGATATAGGCTTTGATAAGAAACAAAAATAATATGAAAAAAAGTGAAATAAAGAAAATTGTGACCGAATCCGTAATAGGATTTTTGAACGGCAAAAAACACGTCGATGATTTTGATATTCCTGATGAAGATAAGCAAAAAATTGAAGAAGCTGTCAGAAATACTCTGAAAAGAAAAGGTTTGTTATCTTTTACATATAGAACCGATTCAGAATCAGGAACAACATCGGTTGGAGCTAGAATTGACCCGACAGCAAAAGGTGATTGGATTCTTGCCAAGGAAGAATTGCTTTATGAAATGCCCATTAAATACAATTATAAGCTTCATGCGTTTGTAAAATATTTAAAGGAACAAGCGGAAAATAAATAATCTTTTTTCTTTCGTATCAATATGTATCGTTGAAATCCATAGGGGTTTCATTAACACACACACGAAAGGTTAATATGAGTGAATTACTGAAAGAGGTTGTGTCCGCCTCTATAAAAACCGACACCGTAGCTTCCACTGATGATGTTATTGAAAAATACGAAGCCATCATCAATCAAAATATCACCAATAAAACTCTTGCGGCTTCCAAAAATGGCACCGTTCCACAATTCACCAAAGAAGAATTAGCGTATCTCAATAAAAAATCCGATAACCTATCCGAATTTAAAGTAATAACACCCGACCCTACAATTATTTTAAAAAAAGGTAATACGGAAATTAACATTAAAAATGCTGCAACTCTTGTAAAGAAAATGGATGAATTATATCCGTCAGGAATGACAGAAGATTCTAAAGAAAACATATTAAGACAACCCTTTGTAAAAAAGAGTATAGAATATGGATTAAAAGAATCCGAAAAAATAGAACCCGATTTTACTCCGGCAGGCATTTCCATAGTTTCACCCGCAGAAATCAAATCGGTCAACAAAAATGCTTATGAAATACGAACGGATATTTTGTCTATGGCTTTGGGTTGGGTTCAATATAAAGGCCAAATGTCCCATACTGCTTCTTTCTCTCCTACCGATGAAGATGTGCTGACCACTGCACACAAATTCTACAAATTTGTTGAAAAAAGATAAAGGTCACGCTTGACTTTTTCTAAACCTATGGTAACATAATGGTTATGGAATTATTGAAACTGATAAAAGAATCGGAATATGTGGTGGCTTTCACGGGAGCCGGCCTTTCAACTGAAAGTGGCATTCCTGATTTTCGCTCAAGTAGTGGGTTGTATCTGAGTGGCAAATATGAAGGGCATACACCCGAAGAAATTCTTAGTAATCATTTTGTCAGACAACCCAAGAATCAACCTATCTTTTTTTCCTTTTACAAGGAAAGAATAATGAAAATGATTGACAAACAACCCAACCGAGCGCATTATGCCCTTAAAAAAATGCAGTCGGTAGGCAAGTTGAAATCGGTAATCAATCAAAACATTGACAATCTTCTTCAAAAGGCCGGCGTCGATAATGTTTTTGATTTGCATGGAAATATTACCTCATTCAGATGCACTTCCAATTGTGGAAAAAAATATGGGTCTGAGGAATTTATGAAACTGTTGGAAACGGCAACCGTTCCCAAATGTGAATGTGGCAGTATTGTAAGACCAAATACGGTTTTATTCGATGAATGGTTGGATGACACAATTTATGATGCAGCCTATCACGAAGCCAAAAAATGTGATTTGATGATTGCAATCGGTTCTTCGTTGGTTGTAAGACCTGCGTGTACTCTCCTTTCTGAAATCAGTGACACATGTAAACTTGTCATCATAAATAAGGATAAGACACCGTATGACCATAGGGCTGATATGGTTATTCACGAACCTTGTGGTGAAGTGCTGGAAAAAGCAACAAATCCATTATGAAATATGAAAAACAAATTTTGGATTTAATTAGCAAAGAGATTGCTCTTGCCCGCAAAGGAGTCACTGCCGACGATAAAAATTCAAAAAAGATTCGTAATCAAATAAACCAACTTCATTTGTTACAGAAAAAAGATGAATGCTTTCGTAAAAACAACCAAGGGTAATTTTCCAAATCAAAACTTTTACTTGGCATGGAAGGGTTTTGATGAAATGTGTTATGAAGTCATCAAGTTTGAGGAAGAAGACCTTGAGAATCCTTCATTCTGGATGAGTTGTTCACGGTCAACGCCTTTATTTGCTGGTGTTACAGTATTTGACAAAGTTCTTAAAAAGTTGGGTGTAGATTATAAAAAGATTGACACCTATCCACTTATTCTTCAACCATTTATGGACAGAACAGTTGAAAAAACAACTGTTGGGGAATTCCGAAAAGTATGGGATAAAGATGAAGATGTTCGGCCACGACTATTCATGAAACCTGTTGAACAAAAGAAATTTAATGGTGCGGTGATGAATAGTATTCTTGATTGGATGCCTTTAGCAACTGTTCCAGATGATACAGAAGTTTATATTACACAACCTGTGGAGTTTGTTTCAGAATTTAGAGTATATATTCAAGACCAAGAAATTCTATCAGGTAAACATTATGCGGGGGATTGGACAAAAATTATTGATAATGGGGTTGTTAAAGAGGCAATTAAAACTTTTAAGCCACAGGCTCCATGTGCCTATGCTCTGGATTTCGGCGTGACGGATTCTGGAAAGACAACGTTGATTGAATTTAATGATGCAACCAGCTTAGGCAATTATGGATTGGATTCAATACACTATGCTGAAATGTTGGCATCACGATGGGTGGAAATTTGTAATTAATATTAAAAATTATGAAAGAATTATTCACAAAAGAAGAAATTAAAAAAAGATGGGTTTTTACTCGGGTCATGCTTGACTTTTTTTAAATTGAGAGTATAATGTAATTATGATTGGAGCAATTATTGGAGATATAGTCGGTTCGCCATATGAAGGGGCAGGTTTGAATTTCGTAGATGACAGAAACTTTCCCCTGTTTGATGAAAGAAATTCTCGTTTTACGGATGACACCGTTCTTACGTGTGCAACGGCTAATGCCATATTGGGTTCTCTTTGCGGATATGCCCCAAATTTTCATTTGGAATATAAGGAATGGGCGTTAAAATATCCAAATAGAGGTTATGGGAGTGGATTTCAGGAGTGGGTTGATAAAGGTGGAATTACAATAAATGAAAGTTATGCAAACGGATGCATGATGCGTTGTAGTCCCATAGCATTGTATTATGATGATTTCAATGAAGCAAAAATGAAAGCATTTCAGAGTATTACGATGACACACCATTCTCCAGAATCGGCCCGTGGAGTTCAATCAATCGTTTCAGCCATTCACATGGCATTACATGGAAGCACAAAGATACAAATAAAGGCATATGTTGAAGAAACTTTCGGCCACATGTTAAACATGACAGTGGAAGAATTAAGATTGATGCCAAAAACAACAATCCGTTGTAATGTAACAGCCCCGCAAGCACTGATTTGTTTTATGGAATCAGACGATTACGAGTCTGCTATTCGTAATGCGGTTTACACAAAAGGTGACACAGATACAATTGCCGCCATTGCGGGTTCTATTGCTGAAGCATTTTATGGTGTCCGTTCAATTCCTAAATTTATGATTGATGAAGCAAAACAAAGGTTGACGCCTGAAATAATTGAATTAATCAATCAATTTTACAATACAATTGGGGAATATGGGGAATATCACGAATCTTACAAGAGTTTTATAATTTAAAAAAGAAAATCATTGACTTTTACCGAATGGCTTGTTATAATGCAATCTCACATTGGAAAGTATAATTATAAAACTTTCTTGACTGAAAATAACTTGTTAAGAGTATTTATTAGTCATTAAACGGTTATGGTAAAACACATATAAACAAAAAAGGAAAAACATGAAGTATATTAAAACATTGGTTGGCGCATTTGTTGCCATCGCACTATTATCTGTGTCTGCGGTTTCTGCCGCTGATACGTCAACAAACGCACCCGTGGTGTTAGCACCAACAGGTGATGTTTTGGGACCTTGGACATTGAGTTTGAGTGGCGCTGGTTCATCTGCATTGAATGATGCAAAAGTAAAGAGTTCCACCGTTGGTGGTGAATTTGAATTGGGCCATACAGGCGCATTGATTCTTCCACTTGATGCTGGTATTCGACAATCTATCAGTTATTCAGATGTAACTGGTAATGAATGGGCATTTGGCACCAAGGCATTCTCTGATTGGCGAATTGTTAAATTGGGTCCTGTAGAACTTGGCGCAGGCGGTAACGTTGGTATTAATTATGGAGATCAAAAATCCGATTGGACTGGTGCACCCGAAGTTGTGGGCCGTCTTTATTTGAAGAAAGATGTTGACCTATT
>Ga0116112_1000494_pt1 | contig 30798 bp, 21 predicted proteins | sample June2015DPH_8_15_FD_89721 | JGI IMG/M metagenome (GOLD analysis project Ga0116112, IMG submission 89721) | Peatland microbial communities from SPRUCE experiment site at the Marcell Experimental Forest, Minnesota, USA - June2015DPH_8_150 | ecosystem: Environmental > Terrestrial > Soil > Wetlands... | reverse complement strand
CCTGCAGTTGGCTACCGCCCAAACCAACACTGCGGCCATCAACGACCTGCGGGCTCAACTCGGATTATACCAGGCAGGTTTGCCGTTTCGTGACCTCAGCCTGACAAACGCGCTTCCTGCTGAAAGCCGGCCGTAATTTGGCTAATTAACACGATTGAGAGACTTTCCGGGTGATGTCCATAAACTTGTGGCTGGGTTTTGGCCCAGCTCCTGCCAAAATTCTTAGAAACAGTTTGACAGAGAGCGGTCGAATTTTTGTATTGTCAGGCGTTATGAACTCGTCGCCCGCGGTAAAGGCTGCCGTCACGTCGTTTGTCATGCTGTGCAGTGGCATTCCGGCGGCACAGACGCTAGCGGGTCTGCCGCCGAACTATTCTGAAGCTCAATACCAAGGCTCGAGCGCACCCCAATACGCCTGCGCCCCGCCCACGCCGCCGGACTTGCAGAAAGGGCGGAAAGTCATTGATGCAACGAATGGCGTTGACGGTTCGGGCGCCTTCGCCATCGGCCATTACCGCAATCTGTTTGTTGAAGATGGGCACTCGCAAAGGGAGGTGAACCGCAAAATCAAAGCCGCCTTCCAGCAGTTGTTCCATGGCAATCCAACCAACCAGACGGTCTATTATTCCGCCGGAAGCAACTCGAACGGACCGCTTGCCTATGTCACCGATATCAAACACCACGACGTCCGCACCGAAGGCATGTCCTACGGCATGGTGATCGCGGTGCAAATGAACAAGAAACCCGAGTTCGACGCGATTTGGAATTGGGCCATGACCTACATGTATCACGACTCGCCCGTGCATCCGTCCTGCGGTTTTTTTTCGTGGTCGTTTAAAACCAACGCCACGGTCAACAGTGAATATGTCGCGCCGGACGGTGAGGAGTATTTTGTCACGGCACTTTACTTTGCCGCGAATCGCTGGGGCAACGGCAAGGGCATTTACAATTACCAGGCCCAGGCTGACCGGCTGCTGACCAACATGCGGCATCGTGCCCGCATCACCGGCCCGGTTTTCTCGTTCCGTTGGGGCACAAACAGTATCACTACCGTGACCGCCGGGCCGCTCTTCGATGCCGAACACAAAATGGTCCTTTTCTCGCCAAGCTCTGAGCGTCCGCCTTTTACCGATCCCTCGTATCAGCTGCCCGCGTTTTACGAATTGTGGGCGCGTTGGGGGCCGCCGGCGGACAGGGATTTCTGGATGGACGCCGCCGCGGCCAGTCGTGATTTCTTTCAACGCGTGACGCATCCCGCGACGGGGCTGGCCCCGAACACCGCAAATTTTGACGGGACACCGGCCACCAACCTTTGGAACCGTAGCGTGGCCAACTTCGGGTTTGACGCGTTCCGGGTGGCGGGGAATTGGTCGGTGGATTGGTCCTGGTGGGGCAAGGATGTCCGGGAAAGGCAGTTGAGCGACCGGTTGCAGGCGTTTTTTGAATCGAAAGGGATGACGAATTACGGATGCCAGTTCACGCTGGACGGTCGGCAACTGGACAACCGGCACGCGCAGGGACTGGCGGCGGTGAACGCCGTGGCCAGCCTCGCGGCAACGAATCCGCGTTCAAAGGAATTCGTGGAAGCCCTGTGGAACATGCCGATCCCGGATGGAATCGAGCGTTACTACGAAGGTTTGCTGTACATGATGGCCCTGCTGCATTGCAGCGGCGAGTTCCGCATCTGGTCGCCGCAATAACGGCGGCAACCAACCGGTCGGCCACCGCGATGTGTTCGATGGGAAAAAATCAAAATTGGTCCATGTCAATTGCCGAGGAGTTGCAGCAGGTGGCAAAACGGATAAAGTCCGGGCTGGGTTCAATCCTGGCCTTTTTTTCAACCGGATGCCGGAGTCTTCAAAACTCCGGGATTGGCGCGTTTGCGAGCGGACGTTACCGCAATCTCTTTGTCGAGGCCGGTCATTCGCCGCAGGAAGTGACCGCCAAAACTGAAGCCGCCTTCCAACAATTATTTCATGGTGCCCCCGACACCCAGGCGGTTTGTTTTCCCGCCGGAACCAATGCCAACGGCCCGCTGGCCTGCATCCACGATATCGGCAGCGAGGACGTGCGTTCCGAGGGCATGTCCTACGGGATGATGATCGCGGTGCAGTTGAACCGGAAAGCCGAGTTCGACGCGATTTGGAATTGGGCCAGGACGTACATGTATCACAGCTTGCCGAATCATCCTGCCAGCGGTTTTTTTTCATGGTCAGTGAAAATCAACGGCACGCCCAACGACAAGATGCCCGCGCCGGACGGCGAGGAATACTTTGTCACAGCGCTGTACTTCGCCGCCAATCGCTGGGGCATTGGCCCCGGCATTTACAATTACCGGGCTGAGGCCGATCGGCTGCTCACCGACATGCGGCACCGGGCGCTCATTACCGGCCAGACGGCCAAAGGACCGGTGACGGCGGGCGCATTGTTTGAACCGGAGCACAAAATGGTTCGCTTCACCCCTGTCATAGGCAATTTGAACCATACCGATCCGTCGTATCATTTGCCCGCTTTTTACGAACTGTGGGCGCTTTGGGGGCCGGCCAACGACCGGGCTTTTTGGGCGGAAGCAGCGGCGGCGAGCCGCGATTTCTTCCAACGGGCGGCGCATCCGGTCACGGGCCTCACGCCGGATTATGCCAACTTCGATGGCACACCCTGTGCCAGCGACTGGAACCCGCACAGTGCTGATTTCCGGTTCGATGCCTGGCGCACCGCAATGAATTGGGCTGTGGATTGGTCGTGGTGGGGCAGGGATGTCCGGGAAAGGCAGTTGAGCGATCGCCTGCAGGCATTCTTCGAGTCCCAGGGCATGTCCACCTATGGAAACCAGTTCCGGCTGGACGGCCATCAGTTGAGCAGGGATCACTCACCCGGATTGGTGGCGATGAATGCCGTGGCTGGTCTGGCGGCGACCCATCCCCGCTCACGACAATTCGTCGAGGCTTTGTGGAAGACGCCGATACCGACGGGGCGACACCGTTATTATGACGGCCTGTTGTATCTGCTGGCCCGGTTGCATTGCAGCGGCGAATTCCGCATCTGGACTCCGCAATTGCCGTCGAAAATGCCGCTGCAAATTTTGCGGGCAAAAATTAGCGCAGCCTGGCTTTGGTTCGCCTTGGTGGACTGTCATGGGAGCGCATCCGGCACGGGATTTGGTTGAGTTTGGTTTCAAAGTGCGCAGAGATTGACGTTGCCCTTTCGCTGGCATACGATGCCGCAAGTCGAACACATATTTATTCCCATGATTATCATTGAGTCGCTCCCTTTCGCGATGCACTCCTCGCTCGCTCATGGCCGCAGACAAAGGTCGCCTTTGGCGGCAACAACTTTGGGCTGGGCCATCCCGCTGATTGCCCTTTGCCTCTTGGGTTTTCCGCTTTGCGCCCGTGCTCTCGGCCAGCCGCAATACGTCGAGAACGTTTCCCGTCCGGGCAGTTTTCCCATCGTTCAGGATGGCACCACCGCGGCCATTTATGTGGATACAAATGATTGGGCTGGCGTCATCCGTGCCGCCGGCGATCTGCAGGCGGACGTGGCGCGGGTCACAGGCCTTTCTCCGGCAATCGGGCACGAGATAAAGAATCCCGGAAAGAATGTCATCATCGTGGGGACCATCGGCAAAAATGAGACTATTGACGGGTTGATCCACGAGAAAAAAATTGATGTCTCTCAAATCGCCGGCAAGTGGGAATCGTTTCTCATCCAGGTCGTGCCGGATCCTTTACCCGGAGTCGCGAACGGACTGGTCATTGTCGGCAGCGACAAGCGGGGAACCATTTACGGCATTTACGATCTGTCCGAGGAGATGGGCGTGTCCCCGTGGTATTGGTGGGCGGACGTGCCGGTCCGGCATCAGGACGCCCTATTTGTAAAGGCGGGCAAATACGAGCAGGGGCCGCCGGCAGTCAAATATCGCGGCATCTTTATCAATGATGAGGCGCCGGACCTCACCGGCTGGGTCAAGGAAAAATTCGGCGATTACAACCACACATTTTACACGAATGTCTTCGAACTGCTGCTCCGACTGAAAGCCAACTACCTCTGGCCGGCCATGTGGAACAACTGTTTCAATGAAGACGATCCGTTGAATCCCAAACTCGCCGACGAATACGGCATCGTCATGGGCACTTCCCACGTCGAACCGATGATGCGGGCGGACAAGGAATGGAACCGGCTGGGGTACACGGCCGAGGAATGGAATTATCTGACCCATTCGAACCTCCTCGACTCGTTCTGGAAAGATGGCGTTGAACGGAGCAAAAATTACGAGAACGTCATTACCATCGCCATGCGCGGCAAGATTGACACGCCCATGTCAGAAACCGCCAACATCTCTTTGCTGGAGGAAATCGTGGCCGCCCAGCGCAACATCATCGCGGAGGTTTATCATACCAACGCGGCCGCTGTGCCGCAGGATTGGGCGCTCTACAAGGAAGTCCAGGAATACTACGAAAAGGGCATGCGCGTGCCCGATGACGTCACGCTGCTTTGGTGCGACGATAACTGGGGTGACATCCGCCGTTTGCCATCGGCGGAAAGCCGGAAACGCGCCGGTGGCGCCGGGATTTATTATCATTTCGATTACGTCGGCGGGCCGCGCAATTACAAATGGCTCAACACGAACCCGACCACCAAGATTTGGGAACAGATGGATCTGGCCTACCATTACGACGCCAACCAGATCTGGATTGTGAATGTGGGTCACCTCAAGGGTTACGAGCTCCCCATCGATTTTTTCCTCAGTCTCGCCTGGAATCCGGAACAGTGGCCGAAAGAGAAAATTTCTGAATTCACCCGCCTGTGGGCCGAATGCCAGTTTGGCCCCGAATACGCGTCACCAATTGCGGATATCCTGTCCAAGTACACGAAATATAATGGCCGGCGGAAGCCGGAACTTCTGGATCCAAACACTTTCAGTCTGGTTCACTATCAAGAGGCGGACAAAGTGCTCGCCGATTGGAAAGCGATCACCGCCCAGGCGGAGGGAATTTACCAGTATCTGCCGGAGAACGAACGTAGCGCGTTCTTTGAACTCGTGCTTTACCCGACCAAGGCCTGCGAACAAGTCAACGACCTTTACATCACTACGGCGAAAAATCGTTTGTGTGCCAGCCAGGGCCGCGCGAGCGCGAATGACCTGGCCGCGCAGGCGCGCGCGCTGTTCAACGCCGATGCGGGTTTGTCAGACAACTACGACCATACCTTGGAGAACGGCAGGTGGGACCACATGATGGATCAGACGCACATCGGTTACACGTCCTGGCAGGAGCCGCGCCGAAACATAATGCCCAAGGTTACTGAAACCGAAATCCCGACAAATGCCGATATGGGCGTTGCCATTGAAGGATCCTCTTCTGCCTGGCCCGGTGCCGCCAGTGAACCCGTTTTGCCGGTGTTTGATGTCTTCAATCAACCGCACCGGTTCATTGACATATTCAACAAAGGACAAACGCCGTTTGAATTTTCAGCCGCTGCCGGCGCTCCGTGGATCGAGTTAAGCTCAACCCACGGAACCGTTAAAAAAGAACAGCGTCTTTGGGTCAGTGTGGATTGGAGCAAGGCGCCGAACGATTCGGCAAACAGCGTTGTGACCATTACCGGTCCCGGCACGAACGTGGTCACCGTAAAAGTGGACGCATTCAATCCACCGGAACCAACCCGGAATTCTCTGAAGGGCTTTGTCGAGGCCGGCGGCTGCGTTTCCATCGAGGCGGCGCATTATACGAAAAAAACCGACGCCGGTCCGGTCCAATGGGACGAGATTCCCAATTTGGGACGAACCTTGTCGGCCATGACCATTTTTCCCGTCACCGCCGCCAGCGTGACGCCGCCGGAAAATTCCCCCTGCCTGGAATATCAGATGTATTTGTTTCACCCGGGAGAGGTTGAGGTTGAGGCGATCATTGACCCGACGTTAAATTTTGTTCAAGGTCGCGGCCTCCGCTTTGCCCTGTCATTCGACGAGCAACCGCTCCAAATCGTCACGGCCGTGCCCGAAAATTACACTGCCAGGGACGGAAACCGGGATTGGGAAACCACCGTGAAAGACAGCGTCCGCAAGGTTAAAACGACTTTCACGCTGGCGAATCCCGGTTATCACACGTTGAAATTCTGGATGGTGGATCCGGGCGTTGTGCTCCAAAAAATCGTGGTCAACACGGGAGGCGTCAAACCCAGCTATCTCGGTCCGCCGGAAAGTTATCGCGGCGGCGGTCCGGGTTAAAAGACGTTGCGGTTTGGTCAAAAAATGCGCGCACCACCGGAAGTCGGAGCTTGACATCGGCCAAGCCAGAGCTTACTGGTATTAACGTATCCAATTTGTAATTAGAGCCTTCTAAAAAGTCGTATCTTCTCCATGAAAACAGTATGCGCGTCTCATTCACCCGTCCTTTCGTGTTTGATTTTTCTGGCGTTGCCCGCCGCGTTGCTCTTGCCGCGTTCCACGCAAGGCCAGGCACGAGATTTGGTTGGCGGAAACCTGATTCAATTCAACGACAACGGCGCGTGGACCTGGTATTCGGACGAGCGGGCCATCGTTGATCCAACCGGCGGCAAGCTGGTGGTTGGTTCGGACGCTACCCCGGCCGGTTTAGGCGGTACCACTCGCAATGGATCGATTGAAGCGACCCTGTTCGATCTTCCGAGCGGGACATCACAGCGGGCCGCTTTGATAGCAACTATGCCGGGGGGTCCCGACGATCACAACGGACCAGCGTTCCTGGTGCGGCCGGACGGCAAATACCTGGCACAGTGGACCGGTCACAACGCCAATTATTTAAGCTATTTCCGTATCTACGATGGAACCAATTGGGGCTCGCAAACGACGTTCGACTGGACCACCGTGGGTGCTTCCCAGCAAAATGAGCTGGCCAGTTATTCGAACCCCCATTACCTCTCGGCGGGGAAAAGAACCTATACTTTCGTTCGATGCATGGATAACCATAGTCCGTGGATTTTGATGTCAACCAATTACGGCGACACCTGGTCCTTTTATGGGAAATTGGTCAGGTCATTTCCTGGCGCCGGCTACAACCCCGGCTATTTCAGATATTCCGACAATGGCTCCAGCCGGATTGATTTCATCTGCACCGAAGCGCATCCGCGTGACTATCTTACCAGCATTTACCATGGTTACGTCAGCAACGGAATGAGTTTTAAGACCGATGGAACCGTCGTGGATAGCGATCTTGCCAATACCAATAATTCCAATGTTCCTTTTTCTTACAATTTCACGCCGGTTTTCACCAATGGCACCATCATGCCGCCGGGCATGACAAACTTTCGCTGTTGGAACGATGACGTGCAGTGCTACGTCGACGGCACAATCGAATGCATCATCAGCGCGCGGATCAACCAAAGTCTTTCGGGATCATACCCTTTCGACACCAACATCAATCCAAACCACGCCTTTATTTTCTGCCGGTACGACCGTACCAATTGGACGTCCACCTATTTGTGCCAGGCCGGGTATAAGATGTATTCCTTCGAAGCCGACTATGTCGGTTTGGGATGCCTGAGTCCCAACGACCCGAATACCATCTACGTTTCAACGGCGTTTGATCCCCGCGCGGTCGTGCCCGGGCTAACTGACACCAATCCGCAATATTCGACGAATCGTGAAATCTGGCAAGGTGTCACCACCAACCACGGCGCGAGCTTTACCTGGAGGCCCATCACGCAGAATTCGGTTCGTGACAATTTTCGACCGCTTGTGCCGGCGTGGACAAAGAACGACACGGCTTTGATTTGGTTCCGGGGAACCTATTTGAGTGCGCAGAGTTATGATGCAGCCCCGGTCGGGATCGTGGAACACCGTTCGGAAGTCGTCGGGCAAATGCACTACGTGGATGCCACAGCCGGAGCCGGGGGCAATACCACTTTGACGAACGGTTCGACATTGGTCTTGAGTTCCGGAGCCAACCAATGGCACCTGCAAACAGGTGTCGGCAACGGCGGGACTGTAATCAGTTCAGCGGATTCTGCCGCCGAAAATGCGACCAACCTCATGACGCAGGCAACAGTCCCCGGACCCGGTACTTACGACGTGTGGGTCAATTTCTGGGGGATGACGTCGACGAACGAAGCCGACTGGCGGATCAAAGCCGGCCTCACCGTGGGTAGCATGCAGACGTATCGGTCGGAGAAATGCGAAGAGGTCCAGCCTTGGACGCAGGACACCAGCCTCGTGCTGACCAACACCAGTCCGACGACTAATTATCTCTATCAAGCTTATGTCGGCCGGGTCGTGGTTTCGAATAATTATACCATCAACGTGCTCGTGGATGATAACGCGATCCAGACTGGCGGTGACGGCAGCACTCTTGTCGGCAACACCAATCGCACGTGGTATGATGGCATCAGTTACGCCAAAGTGGAACCATTCCAAATCCAGAAGGTTTACCGCAGCGGGCCATCGGCGATGACGCTCGTGTGGAATTCGCCTCCACCGGAGATGTCGTTGACGACACCGACTTACACGGTGCAGAAGACCAGTTCTTTGGTTCCTCCGATATCGTGGACCAATGTGGTGACGGGAATTCCAGCCACGTCCAAGGCATACGCCACCACCAACGTTGACAATTCCGCCACCGACAGTGCGGCATTTTATCGCGTTACCTGGCCGTAAGTTGAGTTGCTGCCGATAAAGCCCGGATTCGGATCTTATTGGGAAATCACTCCGGCGCCAGCGTGAGGACCAGCACGTCGTTTTCGCGCAACGGCAATGTTTCGTCAAAGCGCCCGTCCGCGCCGATTTTCACACGCCGCGTAAATTCCGGTTTGCCCGAGGCGGCATCACGCAATTGTTGTTCCTGCGCACGGGACAATTGCGCGGGTGAACCCATTTTCAAGTAGGCCGAGTAGGCGTCGTTTTTCTCAAAGCCCACCTGCCAAAGGGTGAGCCGGTATTTTCCGCGCGGCACGTTGGTTAGACTCACGCGGACGTTGCCTTTGGATTTTGGGGGATTCAATTTGCGGAAAATGGCCTGGTTGGGAACCGTTTGGTCGGCTGGACGCGTAAGGTCCCACAACAAAATCTGCGCGCCGCCCTGCTTGTCGCGGCAAACCCATGAAGCCGCGTCGTCATTCTTCAGTTCCGTCGGGCCGAGTTGATTCAAAAATTGATACGCGAAGTAAGCCGGTTTTTTGATGCCCTGCACGGTGAGCAGACCAAAACCGCCATGGAATGGCGTCATTGGTGGGCCGGCTTCCTCAAAAATATCGGTGAAAACCCAATACGACATCGAGGCCACGCCCCGTTCGCTGTGCTTGAACTGCTCCAAAATATATGGCGCGGAAAAATACGCGTCGTGCACCGGGTCACGCGGCGAATACGACGTGCTCCATTCGGTGATATGAATTGGCAGACCGGGCCGCGCGGACGCGTCAATCGCCGGGCGCTCTCTGGTCGCGTTATTGGCGGACGCGCGCAGGTCCGAACTGAGATAATGCAATTGCTCCCCGTATTCGTCCAAGCCGCTGGGACCGCCGCCCAATCCGTAGGAATGAAAGCTGATGAAATCCAACGGCACGTTGTTCGACCGGCTGAATTCGATGAGCGGCAGCACCCAACCCGTGGTCGAACCAGACGGTCCGCCGACGCGATACACCGGGTTCACACTTTTAACATCGTCGGCGGTGTGCGCATAAAGTTCAAAATATTCTTCACGCCGGCGATTCGGATCGCGCGGCCCGAAGAAGGCGGGATAATCCGCCTCGTTCCAGATTTCGAAATACCATTGTTTCACCTCATCCGCCCCGTACCGGTCCGTCCAATGTTGGACCAGGTCTTTAATCAGGTCGTCCCAGCGGTCATAGGATTTAGGCGGCGTCACGTTCGCGCGCCACCAGAAAATAGTCTTGTTTCCGCTGGCGAGCCCCGAAGGCATGAAGCTGATTTCAACGAACGGACGGATGCGCATCGCCAGCAGCGCGTCGTAGAGCTGGTCAACGTATTGCCAGTTATGACGCGGTTTGCCATCCGGGGTTTCGCCATAGACACCCATGTCATCGCACAAGAGGCCGTGAAAACGAATGTATTTGAAGCCCACGTCGTCCTGGCACATCTTCAACTGGCGTTGCCATTCGGCGCGCAGACCCTCCGCCGCCCGGCCAGCCCCGATGCACTCGTGGAACATGTCCGAGTGCGGCCCTTTCACGTTTTGCCAGTCCGCCGCGATTACCCGGACAGGCGGTGGCGCATTTTCACTGGCACGGACGATTTTCATTTCCGACGACCATGTGATGATGGTCAACAGGGAGACAGTGACGATTTGCACGGATTTTATCGGGTGGCGCATACGGGAAAAATAAGAAAATGTGGCCGCGTTGGCTACACAATGATGATTGGTAGACATGAATGGGTCACATTTTGGCGGCATGTGGCTCAAATGGAGTATTGTGGGGCGAGCGCCTGTCGCGCCGTAGCCTGGCGAAGGCTGATCCTCGCGAGCCGTCTCGTCGGCAGGTTCATTCCACCTTGTATCCCAGTTCGCGGAATCGTTGGAGCTTGTAGAGCAGCGCGCGGCGGCTGATGCCCAGCGCCTTGGCCGTTTCGGTGCGATTGAAATCGTGCTGCCGCAACGCCTGCAAAATGGCCTGCCGTTCGATTTCCGCCAGCCGTTCCACGTCACCGGTTTCCAGCGGTGGTGATTTCTCCTCAGCGGCATGCACTTTCGCGGGGAAATGTTCGGGGAAAATCAATTCGCCTTGGGCCAGCAGGGCGGCCCGTTCCACCGCGTTGCGCAACTCGCGCACGTTGCCCGGCCAGGAGTAACGTGTCAGGCAATCGGCCACCGGCGCTGCAAATCGCGCCCTGCCCTTGGTAAGTTCCGCAATAAAGGCGCTGGCCAGCGGCATAATGTCCTCGCGCCGCTCGCGCAACGGCGGAATGTTCAACTCCACCACGTTCAGCCGGTAAAACAAATCCTCCCGGAAACGGCTGTTTTGGACCTCGTCTTCCAAATTCTTGTTGGTGGCGGCCAGAATGCGGGCGTCGGTGTGCCGGTCTGTGTTGGAGCCCACGCGGTTGAAAAGCCCGGCCTGGGTCACGCGCAGCAATTTGGCCTGAAGCGCTGGCGTCATGTCCGCGACTTCATCCAGGAAAATGGTCCCGCCGTTCGCCAGCTCGAAACGCCCCACCCGTTTCGCGGACGCGCCCGTGAATGCGCCTTTCTCGTGTCCGAACAACTCGCTTTCCAGAAGTGTTTCGGGGATGGCAGCGCAATTGACTTTGACCATGGGACCCGCCGCGCGCGGGCTCCACGCGTGGATGACGTCGGCCACCACTTCCTTGCCCACGCCGCTTTCGCCGGTGATCAACACGCGGGTTTCGGACGGCGCAATCAACGAGGCATCCCGAAAAACGGCCTGCATGAGCGGACTGCGGGCGACGACATAATCCGGCAACTTTTTCTCCTCGCCGTATTGCAATGGTGCGGATTTTGAAATGCCGATGGCCTGCCGCACCGAATTGAGCAACTCATCCAAGTCAATCGGTTTGGCCAGATAATTGACGGCGCCGTCGCGCATCGCGGCTACGGCATCGCGGATGTCGGTAAAGGCGGTGACGAGCAGGACGGGCAGGGTGGCGTGTTCCTGGCGCGCGCGCCGCAGCGTTTCCAGACCGGACAATCCCGGCATCCGCACGTCGGAAATCATCATGGCGAATTTCCCGGAGCGGAGCATTTCCAGGGCGCGTTCGCCGGAATCCGCCAGCGCGGTTTCAAAACCCTGGCTGCGGAGAAACGAATTGAGCAGGCTGCGCTGACCGGGGTCGTCGTCCACAATCAGGATGCGCGACGTTTCCACGGGTCGGTTGCGCAGTTCGGTTGCCACGCTGCCAATCTAACGGAACGCGACCGTCGCCAAAAGAGATTTTCAAAACGTTCCAAAATAGCGAAACCATTTGCCCACACGGTGCCGCAGGCTTAATCTTGGCGCGTTCGGAAAACTCAACGGACGACGACAAAACGTAACTTAACAAAATCAATTTCGCGCTCGGCTATTTCATAAATCCAATTCAATTTCGATGGCTAAATCATCCAACATCCGCCTGCACGAGGTTGCATTTTGCGCAGAGGTAAAGTCGTGGGCAGATGCACTTTTTGGGCAACACCCTGAATGGCCATTCACTAGGGCGGCTATCGAGGAATACGGTACGGGAAACTACAAGCGTCAAGACATCCGAATTTATCGCGAGGGGAGCAACACGCCGGTGCTGACCGGGGAAGTGAAAATGCCGGGTACGCCGGAGGGGCGCAGTCCGTACGATAGTGCTTTAATGCAGGACGCATTCAACAAGGCCGACAATGTGCAGGCACCGTATTTCTTCACTTGGAACGTTAATACTTTCGTGCTCTTTGACCGCAGCAGGTACAACCTACCGATGATTGAGCGGCGAGTCCACGACTGGCATCTTGACTTGGGCCTTACCTCACCTGAAGACTGCAAGCGCACCGACGTGCAGGCATACATCCGGGACAATTTCCTGCCGGATTTCTTTTCGCAGCTTGCTGAGATCGTGCTCGGGAAAGCGGGTGAATGGGGCAAGCCGCCTGACGAAATTTTCATCCATTCGTTGGAAAGTAACTTGGATTGGCCAGTTATTGGCACGCGCGATTATCTTGCGACGGCCTGCCAGCGGGATTCAGAGTTCGCGCAGAAACTTCAGTTGTGGATGTCGGAGGAAATGAACTGGACGTTCGACCCCGGCAACGCCGACAACTGGCGCAAAGCCTTGGATAACGCTGCGCGGACTCTCTGCTACGTCTTCTCCAACCGCGCCATCTTCTATGAGGCCATTCGCGCTCGGTATCCGAAACACTTGCCAGAATTGAGGATGCCTCGGCGTGGGCCAAAAGGCCAACGAGGCATTTACGATCACTTCCGCGCCCGCTTTCAGCAGGCCATGCTCGAAACGGGTGACTACGAACCAATCTTTTATCCACAAGTCGGTGATTGGGCGGGCGCACTGGTTTTCGCCTCTGACATTGCGTGCCAAGGTTGGAAAGGCGTGCTGGCGCATCTCGCCGAGTACGACTTTCGCAAGATTCCCTACGACATCATCGGCCACATCTTCCAGCGCCTAATTTCACCCGAGGAACGCCAGAAATTTGGCCAGTTTTTCACCAAGGAAGACATTGTGGACATCATCAATTCATTCTGCATCCGGCGTGCGGGAGACTATGTCCTTGATCCGGCTTGCGGTTCGGGCAGCTTTCTGGTTCGGGCCTACCACCGCAAAGCGTGGCTTTCCGAACAACGCGGCGGCAGAAGAACCCAGGACGCCCACAAGCCGCACCAGGAGTTGCTCAGGGAGATTTTCGGCTGCGACATCGCGGTGTTCGCCGCGCATCTGGCAACGCTCAACCTCGCCGCCAGACACATCGAAGATGAGGAAAATTACCCATACATCGCCCGCAACAATTTCTTTGCGATCCCAGAGCAGCGCGATGAATTCTGTGTTGTCCCCGGTCTTCGTTCGCGCGGTGGCGAGAGGGATAAAATTCTCGTGCCATTACCCCACCTCGACACAATCGTGGGAAATCCGCCTTATGTCCGACAAGAACACATTCCTAGGCGCAAGGAACTCAAACGTCTCCATGGTGAGACGAAGGATGCTTACGACGCGCGCGTTAAGACGACGAAGGAGTTTTTGCATGAACTGTGCAAGGACCTATGGCCGGGGCTGAAGCTTTCAGGACGAAGCGACCTGCACTGCTACTTCTGGCCCGTGGCTGCCAGTTTGTTGAAGGAGAACGGCCATTTCGGATTTCTCACATCATCAAGTTGGCTCGATGTCGAATATGGCTTCGCCCTGCAAGGCTGGATTTTGCAGAATTTCAAACTGCTAGCGGTGATTGAAAGCTTGGATGAGCCTTGGTTTCAGGACGCACGCATTAAGACGGCCATCACGATTTTGCAGCGATGCGATGATGAAGAGGACCGCAAGGCCAACGTCGTGAAATTCGTGCGTTTCTTGAAGCCTGTGGCTGAAATTCTCGGCGCACGGCCGCATGGCGATGAAGCGGCCCGCGAAAAAGCTGTCGAAGCGCTCCGGCGTTTGATTCTCCAGACCGCCAAGCCATTTGCGGATGACAAGCTCCGCATCATTCCCGTCCCGCAGGCGCAGTTGTGGGAAGAAGGCCTCCGCGCCAGCCAGTTGCTCCGGGAAGCACCGGTGGATGGGCCAGAGGAAGAAGAAAACGGTGAAGGAGAACCGGACGAACTCAAAGAGGCCGCGGCCATGTATCGGATAGGCCAGAGCTACGCTGCCGGTAAATGGGGACGTTTTCTTCGCGCGCCTGACCTCTATTTCCGGTTGATCCGCGAATACGGCAGCCGCTTCGTCAGGCTCGGTGAGATTGCCGACGTCCGATTTGGCATCAAGAGCGGCTGCGATGCGTTTTTCATGCCGCGCGACGTGACGGATGAAGTCTTGAAACAGGCAAATGAAGGTTTGCCATGGAATGACATCGGACTGATGACGCCCTGCAAACGAGGTGAAGTGGAAAGCGGCAAAGTGCGTATCGTGCGGGCTGGCGACAACACGTTGCATCCCATCGAAAAGGAGTATCTGCGACCCGAAGTCCATAGCCTGATGGAAGTGGTTCGCCCCGTCATTCACGCCAACGAGCTTGATCGCGTGGTGCTATGGGTGGATCAACCTCTCGCCAAACTGGCGCACACCTATGCCGGCAAATATATCCGCTGGGGCGCGAAGCAAACCTTCGAGTCGAAAAAATCAAAGGCGGTAACTGTGCCTGAACGCTCAACTTGCGCTTCGAGGGCGGTGTGGTACGACTTAACCAATGACATCAACGGGCTCGCATTTTGGCCGATGACCCAGAAGTATCGCCATATCGTCGCTGCAAATCCGGACCGCTTGCTCTGCAATCATCGTCTTTTCTATGTTGCCCCTCGTAAGTTAAGCGAGCAGGCTGCTGCGGCTTTACCCGCCATCCTCAATTCCACAATTGTCGCTTTGATAAAGCATTTCTACGGGCGCTATGCAGGATCGGAAGGAACTTTGGACACTGAAATCATTGATTGTCTGCTGTTGGAAGTTCCCGACCCGAGGAACATCACTGAATCGTTATTTAGACGACTGCAAGAAAACTTTGGGGAAATCTGCAAGCGCGAGGTCACGCACCTCGTGGATCAGGTCATGCTCGATTGCCATTCGGAAGAACTGATGCGTGAAATTCTGCGCGAGCCGCCAAAACTTCCGCTCGAGCTGCAGCAGCCTGACCGGCGGGAACTGGACAATTGCGTGCTCGAACTCATCGGCGTTGCCAACGCTAAAGAACGGGAAAAGCTTTTGGATGAACTCTACTTGGAGACGACGAAGTATTACCGTTACCAACGCACGCAGGACATTCAGGCGATGGAGGATCGCGCCGGTAACAATGGTCGTCGTCTGGGTGCGCATGACTTGGCCGAAAGCATCTGGCACTCGCTTACCGACGCAGAGAGAGGCGTGAATATCCCGGAATGGATAGCATCTGTGTTCAAGCAAGTCAGGCCCGTCGAAATTCCGGACGGCACGCCGCACGCGCTGGGCGCGAGCGATATGTTCCACCCCGATGCGGTGATCTTCAAATGGGGTAAAGAAACGAGGCAGGTCGAATATACCAGCCCGGAACAAGGTGCCTTGGTCGCTGAAATCGCCCGACTCGGAATCTATGGTGAAATCCGCGTGCCGGAAAGCGCGGATGATTGTCGCAGGTGTCTTGCACAACTTCAAAACCGTTTGGCTCAAGCAAGTGAGTTGTTCGGAAGATTGGCAGCGTCTCGAACGGGCACTCAAACTCTGCAAGAAAAGACGACGGCACTGCTTCTTCACTGGTATACCCAAGGCGAAGCTTCGGGTTAGGCCGCGAGTTTCAAGTGAGTGATGCGGAAAACCGCGCCCTTGGGTTCGTTGGCGAGGCATTCGATTTCCCAACCGTGCGCCAGCACGATTTGTTGCACGACGGCCAGACCCAGGCCAGTGCCTTTTTCATTGGTGGTGAAATACGGCTTGAAAATTTCCTGGCGGCGGTCGGGCGGCACGCCGGGACCGTCATCGCGCACTTCGAGCGACGCCTCAGTGCCGTTGACGTGCCGCGCCAGAATTTGAATCTGGCCGCCCGCGTCCACCGCCTGGATGGCGTTGAGCAACAGGTTGAACAGGACCTGGCGCAGCAGTTGTTCGTCGGCTTCGATGGCAATGGATTCGCCGCCGGTCGCGACGTGCAGTTTCTTTTCTTCGATGTCGTGGGTCAGCGTGCGCACGACTTCGTTCACGGCGGAGTTGAGCGCGATTTTTGAGCGGCGGACTTCGCGCGGACGCGAGTAGTTGATGAATTCGTTCAACTGCGCAGTCACCTTGTCGGTTTCGTCCACGATGGCACGCGATTTTTCGCGAAGCTCCGCCGGCGCGTCAGTTTGTTTGGAAATCATCTGGGCGAGGCCGCGGATGATGTTGAGCGGGTTGCGGGTTTCGTGCGCGAGGCCGGCAGCGGCCAGGTTCATTTCCCGGAGGTGCGAGTTCATCTCGCTGGCGCGGACGAGGCGGATTTGCAGGTCCGACGTTTGGGATATGTTCCGCCACGCCAGCCCCGAACCGACAACCGAGATCGTGGCCAGCAGGACGATGATGGACCGGAGCCAGAAATCCTGGTCGCAAATGGTGTGAATGGGCTGGGTGGACATGACGATGACAAAGCTGTGCACGCCCCGTTTTTGAAGCAGCGACTGGTATTCCTCTTCACTCATCCAGCGGGGCCGGCTGAAACGGGGGCGAAAGCCGCTTACACGGGGAGGTTCCCGGTTGGTGCCAAACTCGAACGGTGGTGGTGGCATCGCGCCACCAGTGGAAGCAAAATTGGTCGGGTTCTCACCCGGCGGAGGTTCGGGCGGCGGTCGCGACGGCGGCATGCCGAATCGGTTGGTGGCAAAACGGTTGGTAAAATCCTGACGGGACAAAATAATCGGCGGGTTGGTGCCTTCAAAGTCGTAGGTGAGGTTCGTGCCCAAATCCACCGGGTTCACCAGCGTCACGGTCTGCGAGTCCCAGCGTTCGGTTGCGCCCGCGGTTCCTCTGGTTTGGAAATCGGTCCCCGTCCCGGCGGAAGCCACCATGCCCCCGGCGGCGTTCAACAGGGCAATGCCCTTTAATTCCACTGTCTCCTGTTTGACCAGTTCCGCCAGCGAGGCTTCCATGCGCTCCTTGGAAACCACCCCGCCGAAGCGCCGTTGTGACCGGAGCACGATGCCGAGCGTCGTGGAAATGTCCTTCGCCCGGTTCACGAGCGCAGTGCGGGCCGCGTTTCTGACCCGGACATGCTCCTCGACCTGCCAGGCCATGACCAGCACCCAGACCCCCAGCAGAAGGCAGTAAATCAAAGTGCTGCGGTGTTTCGGTTGCATGGTCGGATCAGTTAAGCGTTGGCGCGGAGAAAATTCAATCGCGGCCTATGGATTTTTTTTTCACCGGCACGCGTTCCAGAAACCGATCCAATTCCTGCTCGGAAAAGGATTTCGGCGCCAGCATGTGCTTTTGCTCGCTGACGGCCAGGGCGGACAACTGTGACGGCATGGGAACAATATGCGGTGTCAGGAAGATGAGCAGTTCATCCTTTACGTCGGCCTTGCTGCTCGCCTTGAACAACTGTCCGAGCAAGGGAATGCTGCCGAGAATCGGCACTTTGCTTTCGCTGGAGGATTTTTGGCTGCCAATGAGTCCGCCGATGACCACGGTCTGCGAGTCGGGGGTCACGACCACGGTGTCGGCGGAGCGGATGTTGAGATTCGGCGCAAACACGGGACTTCCCAGCAGGCCGCCCACCGCAATTTCCTGTCCCTGCGACGAGGTGTCCACCGACGATATTTGCGGCTGCAGGATCATTTCAACCAATCCATTCTCGCCGATAAACGGCGTCACATTCAGGATAATGCCCACCTCGGTATAGCTGCCATTGATGATGGGAGTGGTGGTGTTGCCCGTCGTGGTGAAGGTGACGCCACTGGGCAGGTAAATCTCCTGCCCCACGACGATTTTGGCGAGTTGGCCATCGCGCGCCAGGATGGACGGGCGCGAAAGCACCTGCGATTTGCCGGCCTGCGCGATGGCGCGCAACGTGGCCTGAAAGTCAGAGCCGACAATCTGGTAAAATCCGCCGCTGGAAAACGCGGAGGTGGATGAACCGGGCGACAGGGCCGACGCCATCGGCTGGCCCAGCGCGTTAAAATTCGTCACCACGGAATTCAAGCCGGACAGGCCCAGCACGGTGCCGGCACTGTTGAGCGTGTTACCGCTCGCGCCAGCCCAACCGCCTTCCACACCGATGTCCGAGGAATTGTTGTGCTGGACCTCCAGAAAAACGACCTTGATGAGCACCTGCGGCTTGGGTGCGTCGAGATTGGCGATGACGTTGCTGATTTGTTCGCTCGTCGGCTGGTCGGCGATCACCATGATGTTCTTGGTGTCCGGGTCAACGTAGATAATCGCGTTGCCGACGTTGCCGTTGTTGTTGTATTGGCTGCTGGTGGTGGTGTTGTTGCGGTTCGCGTTGTTGAAGGCATTGAAAAACCCGCCTCCGAAAGGGGCGAACCCGCCACCGCCGGTGGTGCGCTGCTGCGCGTGGGTTGCCAGCGCGGCGCAGAACAATAAAACCAGAGCGCCGCCGAGAGATTTCTTGAAGTTGTTTGTCTTCATAATTTGCCTTTGGGTTGAAAAATGGTTCATGCCTTATTGCGTCCGAATTCCGTTTCCGTTGCCCATGCCGTTGCCAAAGCCAGTGGTGGAACTGCTGCCGGAAACAGACGAACTGCCGCTGCCGGCGTTGTTCTGCTCGCGTTGCATGAGCGCGCTGTTCTGCGACGACGAGGTCGTGCCGCTGCGCGAGCTGTTGCCGTTTTGGAACATATTTTGCAGCACCAGCGCCGCCTGTTGCGGATCGCCGTTGTTCAAGTGGAATACGTAAACGTTCTGGTCCCGCGGTGAGGGAACGTCCAAGTCCGTCATCATGCCCGCAATCTGCTCCATCAACTCCTTGGGCGCGGTCACGATGACCGCTTGGATGCGGGCATCGGCCACGGCGGTGACTTGGGTCGCCTTTTTGATGCGGTCATTCTGGCTGGTATTGTTGGCATTGTTGGCATTGGCGGCATTGTTAAATGTGTTGCCAAACCTTCCAAATCCGCCGAAGCCGCCAAACGGCCCGCCGCCGCCAAAGCGGATGGGTGTCTGGGTGGTGTTGCCGGAGGTGCTGTTCGGGAAAATGCTGTCCAACTCGCTCGCCACGTCGGCCGGGTTGGCGTAACGCAGGTGGAACACGCGGATTTCCGTTTCCGCCTCGGCGCTGTTGTCCACCGCCTGGATGATTTCCACCAGATGCCGGATGTTCGATTGGGTGTCGGTGACGACAATCGAGTTGCCGGCCTCGTTGGCGACAATCGTCGCCTGCGGCGAGACGAACGACGATAAATCCGACGCCAGTTGTCTGGCCTCCACAAACCGGACGGGAATGATTTGTGTGACAATTTCGTCGGTTTTGGGAATGGCCGCGGGATCGTTGCCGGTTTTCACCGGAATGTCGCGCGTCTTCGCATCGGTTTTGCTGACAATCGTCAACTTCCGTCCATCGCGGATGGCCGCGTAGCCGTTCTGGTTCAACACGGAATTCAACAAATCCACCGCTTCATCCTTGGTCACCGGTTGGTCGCTCCAAAAATCCACACGCCCGCTTACTGGCGTGTCGAGCACGATGATGAAGCCTGCCGCGTCACTGAGATAATCCAGCACCATCTCCAGCGGCACGCCGCGAAAGTTGAGTCGCAGGCCGTTGGTGCCGTTTCCGCCCGCCGTTGATACTGGCGGTATTTTCGGCGCCGCCGTGGAAACCGGTTCCGGCGCCGCGGGGGACGCGGATGTTTGCGCTTCCGTCACGCTTGAGGCCGCCGATGAAGCCGGGCCGGTTGGCGAAGTGCCGCTTGGCTGCGCGTCGGTTCTGAAAGTTCCGGCGGTCAAAACCGCCGCCAGGAGAAGTGTCATGGTAGTTTTCATTGTCCTGATCCTAATTGTTGTTCTTCCTGCGCGCGTTGTTGCATCAGGCGCGTCAGCGCGTCGTTCGCCCCACCGCTGGAAAGGGCAGGGGCTTCCGGCGCATTGGTGTCGGTTTCCAAATCGGATGCGGTTAAATCGTCCGGCCGCGAATTGCCGGCTGCCAAAGTGGAGGTTGCCGAGGCGTTGCTCCGCGCGGAACCGTCGCGCTGCCGGCGATGGCGTCCGGAACCGGACGCATAGGAAGATCCCGTGCTGGAATAAGACGCCGAGTCGGTCGAGACCTCCCAATGACCGTCGTCATCGCGGCGCACTTGCGTGCCGACCGGCAAAATCATTTCGTTGGTGCCGGACGAAAGCGTCGCCGTTTTCGGCGCCAGGGCGGTGAGTTTGAACCCGGCGATGTCGCCGTTCAATTCCAGCACCTTGCGGAAGTCCGGACTGGTGCCGTCGAAAAACGCGAAATTGCCTTTTGCATAACTCATCGTGCCCAGAAAGGAAAAGGAATCGGCACCGCGCGCGGCGTGCGTGGAAGGGTAACGCGTATGCGGCACGCGGTTGGGATCAAAAATGTTCCGCTGGCTGATGACCTGGAACGCCGCGAAATCCGTTGCGTTGGTCGGTTGCGCCGCTGTGGAAAACGCAGCGGCCAGCAACGCGACCGCCCCGGCAATCAACGGCACGGCAAATTTTCGTTGTGGCAGTTGCAAATTCATTTTGTTTGCGAGGTGAGTGCCAGCCCGCTGATTTGCAGGCCGAGCGTGAGTTGCTGGCCCGTGTCGTCGCGCGCGCTGAGAACCACGGATTCGAGTTTCAGCGGCATCGGGTCCTGTTCGATGTCATAGAGGAACCGGGTCAGGGTCCCGAGGTCGCCGGACACCTCCACGCGCCAATCCACCGTCAGGTAATTCGTCGCGTCGTTGTTCCATTGCGGGGTGACGCCGGTGATGCTGGCGCCGCTTTCCTGCGACCAGTTGTCAAACGCCTTGAGTACCTGCTGCTCCGCCAGCGACGTGTTGGTGGGCAGCGTGTTTGTGCGCATTTGATCCCACCGGCTGCGGATGGCCTGTTCGCGCTTGAGCAACAACCGGCCGTTGCTCACCTCCTGGCGCAGTTCGGCGACCTGCGCCGCGCGCACCTTCCACCATTTGGCCAGCGGCTCGAAAACCAGCCGGTCTCCGACGAACAGGGCGGCGACCGCGATGGTCAACACGACCAGAAATTGCTGGCGATTTTCAATTTTCATTGCCGCCTCCGTTGCCGTAATGGATGTCGAATGTGAATTGCATCGGCGATTTGCCGCGAATTTGCCCCAGCTTGACGTCCGTCACGCCCGCCGCGGTGCGCAACTGATTCAACGTCCGCAACAGCGCAGCGCTGTCCTGCGCGGTGCCGGAGCAGGTCACCGTGTTGCCGGCGCGGATTTCCACCGTCTTGGCCGTGACCGCGCCGTCTTCGGAAAACGCCAGCGTGAGCTGGCGCAAAATCGTCAGGCTCCGGAATGAATCGTCGAACCACGGGCGGTATTGTCGGATTTGCCGCTGCAACCCATCCAGTTCCTGCACCTTGGCCGACATGGCTGACCACCGTGTACGCAGCAGGATGAGTTGAAATTCCTGAAACAGGAACAATCCGCCGGCAATCGCCACTAACCCGGCCGCGACCGCACCGGCGGAGCGTAATCGGCCGGAGGAATACCTGGCGACGAGCTGTTCCAAAGCCGACGGCTTCGGCGGCAAAAATTCAAACACCGGCGCTTGTCCTGCCAGCCAGCACGCGGCCAGGCTGAAGGCCGGTGAAACGGGAGCTTCCGGCGGGAGTTGGACGCCAAATTCGTTCGGCGAATAGGCCGCGGCAATTTCAATGTTCAATCCCATCGGCTCGAACCGCAGTTCCATTTCATCGGCCAGTTGTTGCGCCAATTCGTGCGGGCCAAAAATGCGGATGCGCTTCACGGCCTCACGCAACTCCACTGGCAATTGCCCCAGCGTGATGCGCGCCTCGCGCGCGACGTGATCGGCATGCAGCACGTGACGTCCGGCCTCGTCTTCAATGGCGCCTTCCAGCCCGCGCAAGGCCGCCACGCCCCCGCCGCAGGTGATTTGCAGGCTCACCTGGCTTTCGCCAATCGCGAGCGCCAGCACTCCGCTGGACGCCTCCTCAGCGGGCGGCTGCAACGCCGCCAGTCCAAGTGCAAAGCTGACCGGCTTCAATTTCGCCGCCGCCAAAACCTGCTCCAGCGCCGCAAGGTGGGCGTTGGGAATGCCCGCCAGCGTCACGTGCTGTTTGCCGGCGGACAACGGACAGCGCGAGTTCGCAAGGCGCAGCGTTGCGACGTCGCATGGGAAACCGCGTTCCGCTTCCAGTTGCAGAAGACTCGCGGCATCCGCCTCCGGCAGCGGCGGCAATTCAGTGTGCGCCGTGAGCGTCCACTTCAGCGGCACGCCCACCACGCAATGACGTTCACGCACACCGGCGGCGTCGAGGTGATTGCGAATCTCGCGCCCGATGAGCTCCGGGGCCGCCGTCAACGGGTCGAGCGAGAGCGTGACCGAAAATGTCTGGTGGAGTTGCAGCACGCCGTTGGTGCGGCGGAGCACCACGCCTTCCAGCTGGCTGCCGTCCAACGCCAGTCCGAGCAGGCTCGTCTGCCGTTTGCGTTTTCCAAAATTGATTTTCAGCACATTGTTCATGGCGTCACTTTCGCCACCAGGGTTTCGCGGACCTTTTCGCCGAGCGCCCAGCCGAGCCGGCTGAGGTTCTGGCGGTAAATGATTTTGGGCGTGCCGTCGCTGGTGTCGAAAACGAACTTCACGCGCCGGTAACCGCGCCCGAAGGGGCCGACGGCGGCGATGTCCGCCGTGAATTGGAAACTGTGCGTGGTAACGTAATCGCCCCCGGCCAGGGCGCTGACGGCGTTGCTGGTGTTGCCGAGCGCATCAATCAGCCACGCGACCGAACCGAGGTTGTTTGGATTTTGCCGGCGATAGGTTATGAGCGATTGCGCCGTGCCCGACGCGGCGTTTTGGTCAAGGCCGGCCCCCATCAACAACGCGGTCAACACGTCAGCGCCGGCGGTGTTGATGTTCACGCGGCCGCGGATGTAGGCGCTGGTGCTGGTGGTGATGTCACCATAAATCTTTGTGAAATCATCCGAACTCATGCCCTGGTTCCGGCAGTACAGACAAAAATCCAAAATACCCGAGAATGTGCCCGCCCGGCCGGTTTGCGGGTGCGTGTAGTTGCCAATGGCTCTGGCGAGGCCGCTCGCGTTGCCGACGCCGGCACTCTGGAAAAACGTCTGCAATTGGGCTTCAGTCGCTGTGTTCACGTTCGTCAGCAACGAGCCGTCGGAATGGAAGTTCGGTTCGCGGGTATAGACGGTTACGTATTCCAACAGACCGGGGTTGACCTGGCCGTTGCCACTCAAACTTTTTTCATTCGCGTCGAGGACGCCATTGCGATTGAGGTCATCACCGGCCAGCAGGCCCATGGTCGCGCCATACACCAGCCGCAGTTCATCCACCGTTTCAAACGGCGCATTTTTTTCCAGATAGCTCAATTGCGCGTAATTCAACGCGTAGGCGCCGGAGCTGTTGGTGCTGCGCCAGTCCACGATGGCTTGGGCGAAATCGGGCGTCACGTTGGGCAGATAGGAAAGCGTGTTGGTGTTGGCGGTGTTCAAGTTCAGTTTGGCGCCTTCATCAATCAGGCCAAAATACGGCTCGGTGGCAGGCGTGCCGGACGGGTCGCGGCCAATGAGCCAGAAATGCGCATTGCCGACGGGCGTGGCGGCGCAGGCATACAGGTTGGTGGCCGGCACCACGCCGTTGGTGGCATACATGGCCAGCACGTAGCTGACGTAACGCGCCGCACCTTCGATGGCTTGGTCCGTGGCCAGGCCGGAGGCGCGGTTGTCCGCCGCGCGCAGCTCGAACGTCATCGCGTTCGCGAAGTAAAGCGCGATGCTGACCAGGCCGATGGCAATCCAAAGCACGATGATGAGGACGGAACCCCGGGAGCGCCGGCTTCCAGCCGGCGTGTCGCGTGTCTGCAAACCAACCCGCTCGCCGGCAAGATGCCGGCGCTCCCAGTGCGGTGATGGATTGCGCAAATTCAATTCAGCCTCCGGTGGCGGTGGTGTTGAGCACGGCGTTCGTGCGCGATTGCGAATCAATCGGCACGAGGATTTCAGTCGGCTGCGTGTTGGCGGGGTTGTTTCCGGCCAGTTGAATCCGCACGCGAACGGCGACCGGCAGATTGGTGTTCACCGACGTGACGCCGGTGGTGTCCCACGTGTCGGACCATTGCGACCCATCGAAGCAGGAAAATTCAATGCTTTGCACACCGCTCAGCATCCATTGGTCCGCCACGTCCGGCGTGGTCGCGGCCAGAATGTTTCGCGTGACGCTGCGATACAAATCCTTGCCCGGCGCGTTGCGGTCGGACGGGTCTTTCAATTCGTAGGTGATTTTCTGGATGTCGCCCCAGGGCGCGTTGTCGCGCAGGGCGCCGGTGGCGGTGAACATTTCGATGGCCACGGGCTGGCTGATGCCGGGGCTGGTCAGCGTTCCAACCCGGAAATCGCCGGACAAAATTTTGCTGGTGCCGTTGGTGGGTGTCACCACGCATTGCAAGTCACGACGCATCACGGCCAGCGCCTGGTCCACCGGCGTTGCTTCGTTCACCGCTTCCTGCGTTGCGGTCTGCAAATGCAAGGCGGCGAAGAAGACGCTGCCGATGACGGCCAGCACCAGCGCCGCGACGCCCACTGCCAGAATCATTTCGATGAGCGTGAAACCATTGACGATTGGCGATTGACGATTGACGGTTTGCAGGCGCGAATCGCGCGGCACAAAGTGCGGGGGAAACATGCTTCGATTCACAAGCCACGACGAGCCGTGCTCCGATTCAATCGGCAATCGGCAGTCGGCAATCAACAATTGGTTTGGAGGGTTGATTTTCATCACCGTAAACTCGCTGTAGTCAGGGGCAGCGTCTGCAAACTTGCCAGCGTGTTCAGCGTGACCGAGTAATCATGGCCCTGCGCCGAAAATTTCACCTCCGCCGTGAGCAACTGCATCGTGTCCACCGGCCAGTTCTGGCTGCTCAGCGTCCAGCGGAATTCCTTGGCGTCTTCCGTTACCGTTCCATTTTGTGTGCCCAGGTTCCAGTTTGTCATCACGATGCCCTCGTTCAAGACCCGGTCGGCGACGCGCGCTGCCACGCCTTTGCGCGCGGCAACCTCGCCGGCGAGACTGGCCACGTGCATCGCTTCCACGGCTGCCGGAATGACGATGGCCAGGAACAGCATCGCCGCCAGCACCTCGGCCAGCGTGAAAGCAGAAACGTGACACGTGACACGTGACGCGTGACGCGAAATTCCCACCTGTGCGGCGGTTTTTTTCATGCCACCTGTCACCTGCCACTTGTCACTTTTCCTTGTCGCTAATTTCATAACCGTTGCGGTCGCGCGATTCGATCAGACACAGCGCATTGCCTTTGGCATCAATCAGGCGCAATGTTTGCGGGCTGTTTTCATCCACCGTCCCGTCCGGCAAAAATCGGATTACCGGCAAACCACCAAACTTGGTCGTGCCCCCCGAACCGGTATTCATGACCGCGATCTGCAAATATTCGGCCAGCGTCAGATCTTCCGCCTTCGGATCGCCGGTCTTTCCGGTCGTCTCCGCTTGGAGACCATAGGCGCCTTGTTTTTCATCCACCCAAAGCAACATCGGCATGCCTTCCGAAACCGCGCGGCTCTGCCCGGCGTGGATCAGCGCCATCAACCGCCGCGCTTCCGAATCCAGCGCACGCCCGCGAATAAAATTCGACATCGCCGGCGCCGCCAACGACGTGATAATGACCAGCAGCGCCAGAACGAGAATCAATTCGATCAACGTGAACGCCGCGTGACACGTGACACGTGACCCATGACATGACCTGAAGTCCCAGCGAGTTGTTGTCATCTTGTCACCTGTCACTTGCCACTTGTCACTTTGCCTATTTTGTCCAGTTGCCAATGTCATCGTCAGTTCCTGATTTGCCATCCGGTCCGACCGACATCAAGTCGTAGGAATTCGCGTTGTGCCTGCCCGGATAGGTGTAAACGTAAGGGTTGCCCCACGGGTCCTGCGGAACATTTTCCAGATACGGCCCGTGCCAGTTTTTGGCGTTGCCCGGTTGCTGGAACAGGTCCTGCAGGCTCCTGGGATAAAAGCCGTTGTCCACCTCGAACGCGTCGAGCGCGGTTTTGATTGAGGAAATGTCCGCGCGCACGGCGGTCTGGCGCGCCTGTTCGCTGCGGCCCACCATTTTGGGAATAACGATGGCCGCCAAGATGCCGATGATGGTCATAACCAGCAGCATTTCAACGAGCGTGAAGGCAGACACGTGACTCGTGACGTGTGACACGTGACAAGAATTCGCCACGCATGTTCCGCGGTCGTCACCCGTCACTCGCCATTCGTCACTTTTGGCGATTTCGGATTTTGGATTTCGGATTTGAATTTTCATGGTTTGTCAGGTGTTGGATTTTATTTGATGTAATCCTGCAGCGAGAAGACCGGCAACAACATGCCGATGAAAATGATGCCGATGAATCCGGCGATCAAAAACAGCATCAGTGGTTCGGCAAACGCCACGGCGGTTTTCAGGTTGCGGTCCAGATCCACTTCGGTGACGCTGGCGATGCGGACGAGTTCGGAGTCGAGTTTGCCGCTTTCCTCCGCCACCGAAACCATTTCCAAAACGGAACCGGTGAACAAATCCTTGCAGTCCGCGAGGCTTTGTCCCAGCCGGCCGCCTTGTTGGACGCGCTGGATGGATTGTCCGACGGCATCCACGAGCATCTGGTTGCCGATGGAACGGCGGGCGACGTTCAGGCCCTGCACGAGCGGCACGCCCGCACCCAGCAGCGTGCCGAGCATCCGGCAGAAGCGCGCCATCGCAAATTGCGCGACCAGCGGCCCGACCAGCGGCGATTTCAACACCATCCCTTCCCACATGCGCTTGCCTTTTTCGGAAGCGAACCAGGTGCGCGCCAGGAGCACTGCGCCAACCAGACCCGCCGCGACGAACAATCCGTAGGAACGCACGCCGTGGCTGACGCCGATGATCATCTGGGTGATCAACGGCAGCGAACCATGCACGCTGGCGAACATCTTTTGGAATTTCGGAATGAAAAACACCAGCAACACCGTCAACACGACCAGCGCGAGGCAGAGCAAAATGCACGGATAAATCATCGCGGTCAGCACCTTCGATTTCAGTTCCTTTTCGCGCGACTGGAAATCGGCGATTTGCGCCAGCACCACGTCGAGAAATCCGCCCGCTTCCCCGGCCTCTACCATCGCCACATAGACGCGCGGGAAAACCTCCGGCGATTTCGCCATCGCGTCGGCCAGCGACATGCCGTCCACAACCAGATCGTGAATTTCCTTCCACTTCGCCGAAACAACCGGCGAGGCCGTTTCCTTGTAAAGAATCACCAGCGCACGGCTCAACGGCACACCCGCAGCCAGCAGGCTGGACAGCAAACGCGTGAAATTTTCCAGCGCCTTGGCGGAGACTTTTTGCGAATGGAATCTGAAGGAAATTTTTCCGAGATGTTCCAGACCCGCAGGCAGACCCGAACCGTTTTTTGGTTCTGCCGCCGCGGCCCGTTCAGCGAGGCTGACCGGGCGCAGGCCGAGCGTTTCCATCTGGCGCAGCGCGTCGGGCCGCCCGACGGCGTCAAGCTGGCCTTCCGCCATCGTGCCATCGGTCTGCAACGCTCTGTATTGAAAGGTGGGCATGGCTCAATTTAACGTGATGCGGCGCCCGTCTGAATCTCCGGCGATTGGCCCTTCGTCGTCTGCTCCACCTCCTTGGCGGTGGTCACACTCAAAACTTCTTCGACCGTCGTAATGCCCAGGCGCACCAGCCGCCAGCCGTCCTCAGCCAGTGTCTTCATGCCGGCGCGGCGGGCGGCGTCGCGAATCTGGTCGGACGAGGCGTTTTTCAAAACGAGCTGCCGGATTTCGCTGTCGCTGTCCATCCACTCGAAGATCGCGTGCCGGCCAAAAAATCCGGTGTTGCGGCATTCCCGGCAGCCGATGGAGCGGTATATGGTGGCTTTCGCGGGAATGCCGAGCTTTTCCTTGAGCGCCTGCGTGGTTGGCGAATGGTCCGCCTGCCTGCAATGCGGGCAAAGCACGCGCACGAGGCGCTGCGCCAGCACCGCTTCGAGCGACGACGCGACGAGATAGGGTTCAACGCCCATGTCCACGAGGCGCGTCACCGCGCCTGGCGCGTCATTCGTATGCAGGGTGGAAAAAACCAGATGGCCGGTGAGCGATGCCTGTACCGCAATCTCCGCCGTTTCATGGTCGCGAATTTCGCCGACGAGAATCACGTCCGGGTCATGACGTAAAATCGAACGCAACCCGCGCGCGAAGGTGAGGCCGGACTTTTCGTTGACCTGGATTTGATTGACGCCTTTGAGCTGGTATTCCACCGGGTCTTCAATCGTGATGATTTTACGGACGGCGTCGTTGATTTCGTTGAGCGCGGTGTAAAGCGTGGAGGTTTTGCCGCTGCCGGTCGGGCCGGTGACCAGAATAATGCCGTGCGGCAACTGGAGCACGCGCCGGAAACAATCCAGTTCGCGTTTGTCCATGTCGAGTTGGGCCATACCGCGCAAGGTGGCGTTTTGCCGGAGCAAACGCATCACGACCGCTTCGCCGTGCAGCATGGGAATGATGGAAACGCGAATGTCCACCTCGGCATCTTCAATACGCACCCTGATGCGCCCGTCCTGCGGCAGGCGTTTTTCCGCAATGTTGAGGTGGCTCAAAATCTTGACGCGCGAAACGATGGCCGGTTGAAAACGCTTGAGTTGCGCCGGCACCGAGATGTCCTGCAACACGCCGTCAATGCGGTAGCGGATGCGGAATTCGTCCTCGAACGGTTCCAGGTGAATGTCGGACGCGCGCAGTTCGATGGCGTCCTTCAGCACCTGGTTCACGAAACGGATAATGGACGCTTCGTCTTCAGCCGCGGCGGAGAGGTCGGTGTCTTCGGCGTTTTCGTCAACGACCTGGAACGATTTGTCCTCGTCGAGCGTGCCAATAGTGTCGGCGCCGACACCAAGGCGCTTTTTAATTTCGCGCTGGATGGCTTCGCGGGAGGCGAGCACCGGCCTGAGATTCAAGCCGGTCATGGTTTTCAGCGCGTCGAGTCCCTGCGTGGCGAAGAGGCGGCTGGTGGCGACTTCGACCGTGCCGTTGAGACGCCGGAGCGGAAGCAATTCCTCCTTCAGCAAAAGGCGCGCCGGGAAAAGAGAGAGAAGCTGGCGGTCCGGTTCAATATCGTCCAGCGTCGTGTAGGCGAGGCCGTATTCCTTGGCCAGCCAGCGGAGAACGTCTTCCTCGTTTTGCACGGTGGTTTTGGCGTGGATCAAGGACGCCGCGTCCGTCGCGGACAATTGCTTGGCGCCAACCATGCGCTCAAGCAACTGTTTCAGCGGGGAATCCTGGGTGACGACTTCGTTCATGTTCAAACGTCAGCTTCTCTCGGGTGTGTTTGGATTCGTTACTGGAGCAATCCCAGCAAAGTGGCTTGCGCTTCCTGTTTCATGGACAGCACCTTGCGGAGGCCTTCCTGTGCCTGGGCCAGCTTGGCCTGTTTCGCTTTCTGCGAAGCCCGGTATTTGGCCAGCGCGGCTTTGATTTGCGGGGCGGGTGAGTTGTCATCAATCGCCTTTTGCAAGGCCTCGGCTTCTGGACTGGGTTGCGGGCCGAATCCACCTCGCCCGCCGCCGGGGCCACCGGCACCACCCTGATCGCCGCCGCGATTGCGGAACATGCGGCCCATGCCCGCGAAGCGACCGCTCATGACTTCGCGCTGCGCGTCTGTCACTTTTCGGACGAGCGGTTGAACGGCTTTCCAGTCGGTGTCATTGGTATAACCGAGCTGTTCCCGGATATTATTCATAAAGAATTGCTGCCTCTGCGCCGGGTCCATGTTGCGGAAGCCGCTGCCCGGTCCGCCCGGTCCGCCGCCGGGACCGCTGTTTTCATTTTGTGCGGAGACGGTGCCGGCGCTCAACATCAGGGCGGCGGCGACCCCGCAGGTCATTAACAGTTGATTTACTTTCATCGAATGTTCTCCTCTCGTGGGTGGTTTGTGCTTTGGTCGTTTCGTTTCATCGGCGGACGATACCTCATGCCGCCTTTAATGGCACGTTGAGCACGCGCAAAGAACGTGCCAGCGCGAAAAATCGGTGGTTTCCGGGGAAAACGGGGGGACGGCTGCGCAATTGTTGCTCAACTCGCTGCGCGCCACGCAGATTTTGCGCGGTTGAGATTTACGTTGCCACACGCGGGCGATGTTCAAATGAAATTTGCGTCGTTCATTTTCGGTTTGACGTTGCTGATACTGGTCAGGGCCTCGGCGCAGGTCAGCGTGAAAGTCGTGCTGGCGCAAGCACTGCAAAATGGCCTGACGTTCGATTTCTGCCAGCCGTTCCATCTTGGCGGTTTCCGGGCGGCGACGTGCTGGCAAGGTGGTTAAGGAAACACTGGCGCTCTTGCCCGATCAAGGTTTCCAGAAACCGGAGTGGCGTCCTTTCATTTGCGTAAAGGGGTCAGTCCCGAATGGCCCTTAGATAAGGCCTAAAACTTTCTTGGTCAAGCGTTTGCGGCGGATGACGCCGGGAACGGTTTCAAAGAGGATATGCCGTGAAAGTTTTTGCATCTGTT
>Ga0116112_1000486_pt1 | contig 31035 bp, 23 predicted proteins | sample June2015DPH_8_15_FD_89721 | JGI IMG/M metagenome (GOLD analysis project Ga0116112, IMG submission 89721) | Peatland microbial communities from SPRUCE experiment site at the Marcell Experimental Forest, Minnesota, USA - June2015DPH_8_150 | ecosystem: Environmental > Terrestrial > Soil > Wetlands... | reverse complement strand
ATTTGAGATCGGCGCGCGCTTCGTTGAACTCCTTCAGCGCGCGCTCCCGGTCCTTCGCCGCGGCGTCCGACACATCTGCGGTCTTAGCCTTCAGCTCGACGGACTGGTCGTCCAATTTTTTTGCCATGCGGTCGATGGCGGCGGAGAAATCAGTGCGTTTCTCGTAGGTGAAATCCTTGATGCTACTCCAGGAGTCGGAGACCACCTCTTTGACGTCGGCAGCGGCGTCCTTCAGGGCTGCCTTGGTGTCCTGCACGACCGACGGTGCGTTGTTTTTTTTGGAGCAGCCACCGGAGAGTAGAAGAGCCGCGGGGCTTAGGGTTGCGATGAGTAGGAAGAGGGAACGTTGTGTTTTCATGGGAGGATGGTCCTGAAGTATCATCGATTAATCGATGAGTCGAGCGGTGAGGATGGGGTAATAAATGCCATGTGGATCGCCACGCCCCGCTTCCGCGGGGCTCGCGATGACATGTGAAACTGACCCGCTACCCGCCTGCCAAGAGGCTGGCAACGGGGGCAGGAAGGGCATTGACTCCTGATCATGAGGGACAAAGCCGAAGACGCTTCGTGGAAGCAGAGAATGGCCACAAAAATCAGGCAGGGCTTCCTTTTCGCGCTTGGTTTTTCCACCGCGGCGGCAGCCGGACGGGCCCAAACGCTGCAAGCCGACGTCTCTTTTCTTCACGCCCTCCACCAATGGAATACGACCGGCTTCAGCGCCGATCTCGGCGGCTTGCTCGCCGGCCAGCATTTCCTCGGCCTCGAGTTCACCACCTTCAATCCGAAGTTCACCTATTCCTACCCGATCTACGGATCCGCTCATGTCGATGAGCGGATCGAGACCCTCCAGCTCGCCTACCGCTTTTCATTTCCGCTTGGCATCTTCGGCGGCAACCATCGTTACCCGCCCTTCGAATGTTATCTCGGAGGCGCGGGCGGACTCGGCCGCGTCCGGCAGACGCTGACCAATACCTCCACCGGCGTCGCCGCGCTTGCGCCGCAGCAGGAAACGGAACTTTGCGTTGAGTTGGCGGCCGGGCTCCAATGCAATTTCGGGCCGTATTTCGGAATCAAAGCCGGGTTTCGCTACATCGATTCGATCAACAATGTGAGGCTGTTCAATACCGACGCCAATACCGACACCAAAGCGCTGGAAGCCGGGGTTGTCTTCAGGTACTGAGACCACCGCGGGAGGCGGTGGCGGCCGTTTGACTCCACGTGAGTGCCAGCAGCGCGCCGCCAATCAGGGCGGAGAGGCCGTAGAACCAGATGGCGCCATTCCACCCGTAGGCATCGACCAGCATGCCGGTGCCCAGTCCGCAGACCGTGGCGCCGAGATAACCGAGCAGGCCCGTGAGTCCCACCGCGCTGGCGGACGCCACCTTGGTCGCGAAATCCGCCGCCGCCACCGCCACCAGCATTTGGGGCCCGTAGACGAAAAATCCCAGTGCGCCGAAGAGACCGGCCATGGTCAGACGCTGCCCGGGCGGCACCATGAACAGCAGGGCAATCGCCACGACTGACAACAGCATGAAGAACACCGACACCGGCCCGCGCCGGCTATCGAGCTTGTCCGAGATCCAGCCCGCGGCATACGCGCCAAACAGGCCCGCGATTTCAAAGACCGACAGCGAGACCCCGGCATCCGCCAGCGTGAAGCCCTTGGTCTCGACCAGATATTTCGGAGCCCAGTCCAGCACGCCGATCCGCACGATATAGACGAAGAAATTCGCGATGCTCACGATCCAGACCCACTTGTTGGTAAGGATGTGCTTGCGAAAAATTCCCCAGAACTCCCCGCCGGGCGCGGGAGCCGGCGACGGGCGGGCCCCCTCCCGGTAAACCTCCACGGCCGGCAGGCCCATCGACTCCGGTGAATCCGTCAGACGGTTCAGCAGCCAGCACGCCCCGATGACGCAGACGATGGCCGGCACCCAGAACGCGGAGCGCCAGCCATAGTGGGCCACGAGGTAACCGGCGGCAACGGCGATGATGGCACCCCCGACCTGATGCGAGGCGTTCCAAATGCCCCAGGCGCGGCCGATTTCTGTCGGGCTGAACCAATGCGTGAGCAGCCGGAAGCAGGGCGGCGAGCCGGCGCCCTGAAAAAGATTGTTCAGCGCCCAGAGGAAGACGAAAGCGCCCAGGCTGGCGCCGAAGCCGAAGAACACATTGACGAGCGCCGAGAGCAGCAGGCCGCCGGCCATCAGGTAACGGGGATTCGTGCGGTCCCCGACGATCCCGCAGAAGAATTTCGAGAAGGCATAGACGATGGTGGCGACGCTCAGCAGCAAGCCCCACTGCGTGTTGGAGAGACCGAACTCGTCGATGATGGGCTTGGCGGCGAGCGAAAGATTGTTCCGGACCAGATAGTAGAGGGCGTAGCCAGTGGTCATCGAATACATGACCCGCAACCGCCAGTAGCGGTAGAGCCGGTCGACCTTGGCGGGATCGTTGATGGCGGGAGCCGGGGGCGGCAGGCCGAGGCGGGCGCCAATGGGCTTGAGCAAGTTCATGATGTTTTCAGCACCGGGGGCCGAGAACCGCAGAGGCTTCACCGTCAGGCCATGGTTGATGAGTTTTTTCAGGGCCGCGATGCCGATCTTCAGGTGGCCGTTGACGTAGCTTGGTGAGCCCGGTCACGTCGAGGATCTTCCCGCGGTGTCAGCCTGGCGCGCCAGGGCGGCGGCGAAGCCGAGGACGAGGCCGGCGGCGAAACCCGTGAGATGCGCTCCGACATCGGTGTGCGCCTCGCCCGCGCCATACAGCCCCAGCAGCGTGAGGCCTGCCGCCAGCGGCCCGAGCACCGTGCGCCAGCGGTGCGGCCGACCCGGCTGTTGGAGCACGCGGAGCGCGCGGCCGGTGAGCAGCCCGAGCCCGGCGAAAACCGCGGTGGAGGCCCCGAGCGAGCGGTACGGCCCGGGATAATTCAGCGCCGCGACGGCGAGGTTGCCCGCGAGCGACGCGAGCGCGAGCAGCAGCCACCCCCGCCGCCGGCCGATCGTCGAGACCACCGCGGCAAAAACGAAAACACCGCTGACCACGTTCCCGACCAGGTGCCCAACGTCGGCGTGGAGAAACAGCGCCGTGGCCAGCCGCCACCATTCGCCCTGGTCAAATACCGCCCGCGGGTCCAAGGCGCCCGCTTCCTCCCACCTCCCCGGCCACGCGCCCTGGCCCCAAAACACCGCCATGACCAGGAGGGCCCAGAGCAGCGGCGTGAACAGCTCGAGTCGCCGCGCCGGTCGCTCTTCGACCGAGGGCCGGGGCGGCCAGCCGATGCTCTCGCGATCAAAGCACGCGAGTTGCTCGCGCACTGCGGCGAGCGCCGCCGGCTCAACGAGCAGGCGGTAACCGGTGTCCGAGGGCGCCAGGTAATACGACCCTCCCATCGCGAGCACCACCAGGCCGTGCTCGAAACCCTCGGCGGGTGCCGAATAAACGCCCGCCTCGACGAGATCCATGGAATCTCGCTCGTTGGTCGCTCCGGCCGGAACGTCGGGCGAAGTCATCAACGGCATCCCACCACGACGGCACGAAGATCACGAAGTGAAAATTGGCGCCTTGGTGGTGAGGAACCTGGCGACTGGTTTTGATGGCAGAGACCGAAAACCGGAAAGCGGCGGCGGCCCGGGTGTGGGCCGCCTTTGGGTTGGGTGGTGGTTCTTACCGCCAGTATGGGCGGCGGTAGAAGTAGCCGCCGTTTCGGATTATCCATCCGCCCCTGACGTAGACATGGAATCCGGGCGGCGGAACGGCCCAGCATCCGGCTATCCAGTTGTACTGGTAACCATTCCAGTCCCAGTATCCGGGGACCCATACTGCGTAAGGGGAGGGCTGGGGGATGACGACGTCTGCTGCCGGGGCGTTGGCTGGGTAGGCGGGGACGGCCGCCATGGGACGTCCGTACAAGGTGCCCTTCTGGTTGTCGATTGAGTTGCCGATCGTGCCTCCGGCGACGGCCCCTGCCAGGGCGCCGATGAGGGCGCCGGCGGGTCCGTTTCGGTTGCCGCTGTTGTTGCCGATGATGGCACCCGCAAGGGCGCCGACAGCGCCGCTGGCGACGGCACCCTGCTGGGTGTTGGGGCCGGTGCCGACGCATCCGGTCAGGACGGTGCAAAGGGTGAGGGCGATGGCGGTGGACTTTGTTTTCATGGCGTTTTTGCTTGGGACCTTGGGTGCGAAATCTTGTTTCCCGTTTGTTCTTTCTTGAAGTACATGACGACCCGCGGGTGCCTTGGGATACAGAGGCGTCTTTCAAGCTCTTGAATTCGCAAGGGATTTAATGACGTGCTTCCCTCGTGTTACCAAGCCGGATCCATGCAGTTGAATCGGTCGGGCGCGCGTGATTGTAGGGCCCTCCGCATGTCCGCGCCTGCCTCTCGCTTGTGCGCACAGAGCCGAGGCAGCATTTGCCTGGTTTCCAGATTGCCGCCTGCCCGTTGCAGCGTAGTTTGCCCACAAACTCCGCTCATATGAGACTCAACGAACTCCGCAATATCTCGCTGATCCTTTGGCTCTACCTGGCATTCCTTGTCTTCGGGCAGTTCATTCCCAGCCTCTCGGGTGCCGGCACCACCAAGTGGCTTATGATCGTCGCGCTCCTCCTGCTGTTCTCCGCCCTTGAACTCATCAGGAGGGAGCTGCGCGACCTCAGAAAAGCCGTCACGAAAGACGTACCATAGCCCCGCTCGCCGCGAGCCCGCCCTGCCGCTCATGAAAAGTCTGCTGATTTCCTTTTTCCTCGCGGCGGCGACGCTCGGCCCGCTGCGCGCCGCCGACACGCTCGACTTCTACGTGATCGACACCGAGGGTGGCAAAGCGGTGATCGTCGTGCCGCCCGGCGGAGAGACGATGCTCGTCGACGCCGGCTATCCGACCCCCGACAACCGCGACACGAACCGGATTGTCGCCGCGGGGCAGGCGCTCGGGATCACGCGTTTCGACTACATTGTCGCCACGCACTACGACATGGACCACGCCGGCAACATTCCGAGCGTCGACGCCAGAATCCCCGGCCGCACCTTCGTCGATCACGGCGCGATCCTGCCCACGGCGAACGCCCAGAACAAACGCGAGTTCTACGAACCGTACCTGAAGGCCATTGGCGGCCGGCCGCGGCTGATCGTCCATCCGGGCGACACGATTCCGCTGAAGGGCGTGCGGATCACCGTGGTCAGTGCGGGCGGCGAAGTGCTGGCGCAGCCGCTGCCGGGCGCCGGTCAGCCCAACGAATTTGTCGGCGACGCGAAGCCCGAGCCGCTCGACAACTACGACAACGCCGCCTCCGTCGGTCTGCTCTACGAGTTCGGCAAGTTCCGCCTCCTTGACCTCGCCGACCTGCTCCAGCGCGTCGAGTACCAGCTCATGGTCCCCGACAATCGGGTCGGCACCGTGGACGTGTTCATGGTGAGCCACCACGGTTTCAAGGTCTCCAACTCACGGCTGCTCGTGCACGCGCTCCGCCCGAAGGTGGCGATCATGAACAACGGCCCGCGCAAGGGCGGCGAGCCGCAGGTCTTTGACGTTCTCCAGGGTTCGCCCGGGTTCCAGGACCTCTGGCAGCTGCACTTCTCTCCCGCGGCCGGCAACAAGAACGCGCCGGTCGATTTCATCGCCAATCCCGACGCCGCCTGCGAGTCCAAGCTGATCAAGGTGTCCGCCCGCCGCGATGGTTCCTTCACCGTGACCAACACCCGGAACAACTTTTCCAAGACCTATCAACCATGACGCTCTCCCGCCGGCATCCCGTCACCTGCCACCGGCCCGTGGCCCGCGTCCCCGCGCTGGCCGTCGCCGGGCTGCTCTGCCTGTCGGCCCCGGCCCGCGCCCAGCCGACCTTCGCTCCCTCCGAGCCGGCCAATCAGCCGATGGGCGCGGCATTCGGGGTGAAACCCGGCCGCGTGGCTTGGGTTTTCGATCCTGCCGCCACCACTTGGAACGGTACGACCAACGCCCCCGGTTGGTGGGACGACCGCAACACGCATCCCGCTGCCGTCGCCAGCATGCTTTCTGCCACGCTCCGCGCGGTGGGCGACGCCGCGGACGATCACGACGCCTGGCGGAAGATTTTTGTCGATTTCAACCAGCGCAAGGGCCGGGGCGCCGTCGGTTACCAGCGCGGCGAAAAGATCGCGATCAAACTCAACCTGAATCAGGTGCACGATCACGGCAACGGCGCCAACGCGTCCTACATTGCGCCGCAACTCGTGGAGGCCCTGCTGCGCGAACTCGTGCGGGAAGCTGGTGTCGCGCCGGCGGACATCACGTTTTACGACGCCATCCGCTGCGTGCCCGCCACGATCTTCGACCGGTGCACGCAGGCGTTTCCCGGGGTCCATTTCGCCGACTCGACCGGCACGGATGGCCGCGAACGGGCCGTCGCCGACAGGACGAAGCCGCTCACGCTGACCCAGGGTGGTGTCACGCTCTATTTTCCGACCTGTGTCACGCAGGCCGAGTACCTGATCAATGTCGCCGGCCTGAAGGGTCACACCCTCGCCGGCATGACCGTCTGCGCCAAAAACCACCTGGGCTCGCTCTTCACGGCCGACGGCGCGCCCGGCGCGCGGGAGATGCACGCGTCGATCGCGGTCCGGGGTCGCGGCCGCGGCCCGGCCACCCCCGCGCAAGGCATGGGCGTTTACAACGGTCTCGTGGAGTTGAACGGCCATGAGCAGACCGGCGGCAAGACGATCCTGTACCTCGTCGATGCCCTCTACGCCGCCAGGCACAACGAGTACCGCCTCGATCCGTCCTGCCGCTGGGAAAGCACGCCGTTCAACCAGCGCTGGACCTCGAGCCTTTTCGCCTCGCAGGACGGCGTGGCGATCGACTCCGTGGCGTTGGATTTTCTGCGCAGCGAGCCGACGCTGGCGTCGATCGTCACCGGCGCCGTCGACAATTACCTCCACGAAATGGCGCTCGCGAACCAGCCGCCGTCGAAAACGGTTTACGACCCGGAGAAAGACGGAAAGCCGCTGAAGAGCCTCGGCGTGCACGAACACTGGAACAACGCCGCCGAGAAAAAATACAGCCGCAATCTTGGCACCGGCGCCGGCATCGAGCTGGTGAGTTTGCAGCCGTCGTCATCGTGACGCTACAGCGTGAGGATGGCTGTGCGGGTTTCGGCGGAGACCCACGGCCAAAGCGCGACCGGTTGCGCTAGCTCGCGACAACTTTGGACCCAACCATCGCGATGATTCGACGGAGCGCAGCGGGGAAGGGGCACGTGCAACGCGCAGGCGAAGCCACCGGCCGACGGCCGGCCTGGCATAACTCCAGCAGCCGCGGCCGTGGGGCCGGTGCTGACCCGCCGCGGAATTCTTTGGGATCGATTGTTCCGGGGCGGCCCGGCAGAAAGGACTCGCCACGATTCCGACTGATGATGACGCGCAGCCATCAGACCCATTCCGGACGAAGTACCACGGGAGTCACGCGGACATGAGCCCGGCGGCCGCCACAATGGTTTCGTTCCGGATAACGAACCGCGCGAGAACGATTGCGGCGGTTGGCGTGATCGCCGTGGCGGCGCTGGCGGCGTATTACAACACCTTCCGCGTACCGTTCCTGTTCGATGACGGACTGGCGATTTTGGGGAACCTCAGCATCCGGCGGTTGTGGCCCCCGTGGGGGATCTTCTCCCTGCACCAGCCCGGCCTGTCGGTTAGCGGCCGGCCGGTGGCCAATTTCACCCTGGCCATCAACTACGCGCTGAGCGGAACCCACGTTTGGAGCTATCATGCGCTCAATCTGCTGATCCATATGCTCAGCGGGCTGACGCTGTTTGGCATCGTGCGACGCACGTTGGAACGACCGGCGATGGGTGAGAGGCTCAGGGCGGATGGCTGGCTGGTGGCCTTGGCCGTGGCGCTGCTGTGGACCGTGCACCCGCTGCAGACCGAGGCGGTGACGTACATCATTCAGCGCGTCGAGTCGCTGATGGGGCTGTTTTACCTGCTGACGCTGTATGGTTTCATCCGCGCGGTGGCTTCAGAGGAACCCCGACTCGATCCAGCTATTGGTGGCGGAAACGTAGGGGCGCAGACTTGCCCGTTCGACCAACTCATCCATCGACAAGCTCAGGATGACCCTGAGCGAGGTCGAAGGGTCAGGGCCCCGAGCCCGTCGAGGGGCTGCGCCCCCCTCCAAGGGCGCGACAAGATCGCGCCCCTACCCATGGCAGAACGAAGCCTGCCTAAGGCAGGCTTCCGTTTGACCGCTAATCTCTGGTTCACGTTCTCCATCGCGGCCTGCCTGCTGGGCATGGCCACGAAGGAGGTGATGGCGACGGCTCCGTTGCTGGTGCTGCTTTATGATCGGACGTTTGTGGCGGGAACTTTCCGCGAAGCCTGGCGGCGCCGCCGGTGGCTGCATTTGAGTCTGATGGCGACGTGGCTCCCACTGGCCGCAATGGTGGCCACCACGGGCTGGAATCGCGGCGGCACGGCCGGCTTCAACGTGGGGATCGCGCCGCTGGCGTATTGGCTGACGCAGTTCGAGGCGGTCAGCCGTTACCTGTGGCTGTCCGTATGGCCGCATCCGCTGGTGTTTGAATACGGCACGTTCTGGGTGCAGCACGCTGGCGAGGTGGTGCCGTACGCCCTCGTCGTCGTCGCGCTGGCGGCGGCCACGGGGTGGGCGCTCTGGCGCTGGCCGGCACTGGGTTTTCTCGGCGCATGGTTCTTTGCGATCCTCGCTCCGACCAGCCTCGTGCCCGGCACGATCCAGATGATCGTCGAACATCGGATGTATCTGCCGCTGGCCGCGGTCACCACGCCGGCCGTGCTGGGGCTTTATGCCGCGGTCGGGCGGCGAAGCTGGCCGGTGTTTGCCCTGCTGGCGCTCGCCCTCGGAGTGCTCACCGCCCGGCGCAACACGGATTACCGCAGTGAACTGGCCATCTGGAGCGACACGGTGGCGAAGCGGCCGGACAGCGCGCGGGCGAGGAGCGGCATGGGCCTGGCGCTGGATCAAGCCGGGCGGACGCCGGAGGCCATTCGGCAGTTGGAGCGGGCGCTGCGCCTGTCACCCGGTGACGTCGAAATACGCGACAACCTGGGCGTGACGCTGGAGCACGCGGGCCGGATTGCCGAGGCGATCCAGCACTATGAAACCGCGCTGCGGCTCAAGCCGCAGTTCCCCGAGGCGCACAGCAACCTGGGCAACGCGCTGCTTCGCCTTGGGAAGATCCCCGAGGCGATCCAGCAGTATGAGGAGGCGCTGCGCCTCCGGCCGGATTTTGCCGAGGCCGAGTATAACCTCGGCGGGGCGTTGGATCAGGCCGGCCGGACCGCCGAGGCGATCCGGCGCTTTGAGATCGCGGTGCGCCTCAAGCCGGATTATGCGGCGGCGTATAATAATCTCGGCAACCTTCTGCACCGAGCCAAGCGCACCCCCGAGGCGATTGAACACTACGAGGAGGCGCTGCGGATCGAACCGGATTTTGCCACGGCGCACCACAACCTGGGCGTGGCTTTTGAGGAGACCGGACGAATTCCCGAGGCGATTAAGCAGTACGAGGCGGCCCTGCGGAACCAGCCGGATCTGGCCGAGGCGCAAAACAACTTGGGCGTGCTCCTCTGCCGGAGCGGGCAGGTCGCGGCGGGCCTGGCGCACCTCAACGAAGCCGTGCGACTCCGACCGGATTACGCCCGCGCGTACTTCAACCTCGGGGTGGCCTTGGGGCAGGCCGGGCGGACGCCGGAGGCGATCCAGCAGTACTCCGAGGCACTGCGGCTGCAGCCGGATTTGGTGGAGGCGCACAATAACCTGGGGATGGCTCTCGGGCAGAGCGGCCGTCTCCCCGAAGCCATCGCGGAGTTGAATGAGGCGTTGCGGCTCCGCCCGGACTACGTCGAGGCGCATAACAATCTGGGCAACGCCCTGCTGCAGAGCGGACGGATCGACGAGGCGATCGTCGAGTATGAGGAGGTCCTGCGACTGCGTCCGGACAATGTCGCGGCACGAGGAAACCTGGAATTAATTCGGGCCGGCGCCGTGCCGGCGCCGATTCAAGAGGGAAGATTGAAGACGCAAGATTGAAGATGGACGCCACGGTTGGGTGTTTTTTTCGGAGCGATTACTGTTCCGATGAGTCATAGCTCATCAGGAGCACGAGCGCAGAAAGTACGATGACTACGGGGAGCATAGGCTTCGGTGGTGGGGCCGCCTTGACGATCGCTGGCGGCGGGGATCAGGCCTAGGCGCATTCGAAAGGGTGAATGCCGCGGGTGTGATTGGGCAGGCCAGAGCCGACCGCGACAACCGGCTCCGCCTTGGCCGCCGCAGAATGGACGGTGATCGGACGGCGGCAGTAGTCGTTGAATCCAACGAGCATCAGACCGACGATGGCGAACAGCGAGAAGGCGACTTCACCGCTGAAGAACGCCGAGGGCGAAGCGATGCCGATGAGACTGGCGAACATGACACACGGATAGCTGGCCCCGAGGAGAAGCATGAGGATCTTCAGTGTGGTTTTCATAGTATTGTTTCCTTGTTGCTACTTCTATTGCAGGCGTCGTGCCAAGTAGTGACGGATTTTTTAAGTCAATGATTCCACGGGGAATAGATAGATTAACCGTTGGTGGGGATCCTTGGGTGATGGCTGATTCCGTTCGCTCGCGGGAAGTGTGATTCCCGGAAGCGGGAAAAGGCTGGGCGGGAAAGACGTCCAGCTTCTGAAGGACCACAGTTTGGTGGAACGGCGGATTGCGGAATACGGATTTGTCGCCTCACGCAAAGGATGGTGGAGTCCGCACTCCGTGCGGGCGGGTAGCATCAGGTGGAACCTGCACTCCGTGCAGGTTGATCAAGACGTCGGAGCAAAGCCCGCACGGAGTGCGGGCTCCACCATGGCATCCTACTTTCCGAGCCTACAGCAGGCCGGCTTCGCGAAAGCTGTAGTAACCGCGCCCTACCGGATCCGCGGACTTCGTTCCCAGGATGAGATGATCCGTCAACTCGATATCGACGGCCAGCGCCGCCTCCCGCAGGCGCCGGGTTACTTGGAGATCGGCCGAACTCGGCGCCGGATCGCCACTGGGGTGGTTGTGCACGCAAATGACGGCGGTGGCCGCCTCGCGGATGGCGGTGCGGAAAACCTCCCGTGGATGCACCAGACTGCCGGTCGCGGTGCCGGAGGTCACCTCGACGCGCTTGATGAGCCGGTTCTTGCGGTTGAGGCACAGCACCCAGAGCTTTTCCACCGCCAGACCCGAGACGATCGGCTGAAAGTAAGCAAAAATGAGTTCAGGCCGGTTGAGCAGCGGCGCCGCACCCTGGCTCTGCCCGAGCACGCGGCGGGCGACCTCCATCACGGTCACGAGCTGCAGTGCCTTCACGCGGCCGATGCCTTGCAGCCGGCGGAAGTCGGCCTCGGTCCACGAGATGAGGCCGGCCAGCGAACCCGCCTCGGCAATCAGCCGCGAGGCGAGCGCGAGAACGTCCATGCCGCGGCAGCCGCTGCGCAGGAGCATGGCAAGCAGCTCGGTGTCGCTCAGCGCGGCCGCGCCGAAACGTTCGAGCCGTTCCTGCGGACGCTCGCCCAAGGCGAGATCGCGCAACCGGAGGGAAGGGTAGCTGCCGTGGGCGTCCACACCGGGAGTATGATTCAAAAGGATTTTCCAAGAAAAGGAAAATCCAGGGAAACAAGGCATTTTTCTCACGCCAAGGTCGCCAAGGGCGGTGGAGCCCGCACTCCGTGCGGGCTGGCTGGCGGCATGAGGTGGGCATAAGGTGGAACCTGCACTCCGTGCAGGTTGATCAAGACGGGGAATCAAAGCCCGCACGGAGTGCGGGCTCCACCTGAAATCAAAGCCATGCTTGGCGATTCCATGGCAGAGAAAGCTTGCGTGAGACAAAATCGCGTTTTGATCTCTGCAAAACATGTTCGAGTCAGGTGAGCGGCACGCCTACCCGCGGCGTCTGCATCACGAAACACCCTCTTGGTGTCGTGGTGGTGCCGTGTTTCACATCCGCCTGCGCGTTGCGCCGGACAATCTTTTGCTTCTGACCCAGCCGGATATCGCGAAGGAATTGCTGACGGCGGCACAATTCTATCACGAGAAGCAGCGCTGGTGGTGTTTCTTGTTTCTTCTGATGCCCGATCACGTCCACGCGCTGCTAGCTTTCCCGAGGGATAGGATCATGAGTCGGATAGTCGGGGATTGGAAACACTACACGGCGCAAAAGCCGGGGGTGCGGTGGCAGGCCAACTACTTTGATCATCGCATCCGTCATCATTCGGAATTGGCGGCGAAATATGCCTACATCTGTCGGAATCCCGTGGTTAAAGAACTGTGTCCGGACGATTCCGTCTGGCCGTGGGTGTGGCGTCCGACGGCATGAGGTGGAACCTGCACTCCGTGCAGGTTGATCAAGACGGGGAATCAAAGCCCGCACGGAGTGCGGGCTCCACCTGAAATCAAATCCACCTGAAATCAAAACCCGCACGGAGGGCGGGTTCCACCTGAAATCCACCGCGGTCGACTGCGGCGCTTCCGCTCAGAACATCTTCACGTAACCGTTGCGGCGGAGGCGCTCGAGCCAGCGCTCCTGCGACTGCCGGGTCATCTGCTGGGCGAGGATGCGCTCGATCTCGTCGCGCACTTCGTCGATGGGCTGGATGCCGGCGAATTTGCGGTCCTCGACGTAAAGCAGGAAGCAGCCCTCGGTAATGATGATCGGCTGGCTGACTTCACCCTTCTTCAAATTGAAGAGCGTATCGCTGAATTCCTTGCGGATGTCGGAGCGCTTGGTCCAGCCCCAGTCGCCGCCTTTGCTCCGGCGCGTATCCTGGCTGTATTGCCGGGCGAGTTCGCCGAACGGTTCGCCGCCATGGAACTTCGCGACCACCTCCTCCGCCTTGGCGCGGAGCATGGCTTCCGTCTCCCCGTTGGGTCGCGTAAACTGGATGACGCGCAACAGGACGGCGTCCTCCTGATAAAAGCGGTCCTTGTTTTCCTTGTAGTAGGTTTCGACCTTGACGGGGCTGACGACGCTCTGCGATTTGCGCTGCTGCTGACGCATGTAGTTGTAAATAATGTCCTCCTCGACCTCCTTGCGGTATTCCTTGAGGGTCATGCCGCGCGAGTGGAGATAGGCGAGGAACTTTGAGCGGTCGCCGTCGAATTGGGTGATCTGAGTCTCGGCCATCTGGTTGTCGATAATGCTGGCCGGAACCTGGCGCTTCTTGGACTCGTCGCCGTCCTTGGCTTTGTTGAAGTCCTTGACGATGAGGACGCGGTCGATGAGGTTTTGGATGATATCGTCCTGCAGGGCTTCGAGCTTCTGGTTGAATTCCTGCTCGTTGCGGGACTCCTTCTGCAGCGTCGGTATGAGCGGGGCGATCTCGCGGCGAATGTCATCCACGGTGATGATCTTGTCCTCCACGATGGCGGCGATGCCGTTGGCAAAGCGCAGATCGAGTCCGTCGCTTGCCGACGGGGCCTTCTGCTGGGCGTGCAGGGAGAGGGTGGCGGCAAAAAGGAGCGAGGCGCTGGCGGCAGCGACGCGGAGATGAATCATGATTCCGGCAGGTTGTTTAAAAAGGCGATAATCTCGCGCAACCTTAGGAGCGGGCGGGGGGCGGTCAAGCGGGGAAACCTCTTTCCCGGCATGAGGAAATTGTCGTGTGGTCCGGAGCGACGCAGACATTTGAGGCGGTTGCCTTCGGTTTCGACGGTCAACACCCGTTTTTGTTCCGCCCGCAGGCGTATTTCAGTGACCAGCAACAACGCCCGGACTTCGTCGCCAAACCTGCCGAAACGGTCGCGCAGCTCGCCTGCGATGGCGCGGAGCCCGGCGGGGCTCTCGGCCAGGGCGAGCCGGCGGTAGAAATCGATGCGGAGGCGGGTCTCGCCGATGTAGTCGAAAGGGATCCGCGCCTGGATCTTCGGGCACTCGCCGGCGGCCAGTTCGGCATCACGCAGCACGGTGTAGCCGTCCTCGTAGCGGCGGCGGTCGGCCGCGGGCTCGCCCTCGCCGATGAACACGAAGTCGAGCTTGACGCCGGCGCGGATGGCGGCGGCGGTCCGGGCGCCCTTGAGGCGGGCGATGCTCTGGCGCAGGAGCTGGCAATAGAGTTCAAAGCCCACGCCCACGATGTGGCCGCTCTGCTCGGGGCCGAGGAGGTTGCCGGCGCCGCGCAGTTCGAGATCGCGCATGGCAATGCGGAACCCGGCGCCGAGCTGGTTGTGCTGGCGCACGGCGTTGAGCCGTTGGCGGGCGAGATCCATGAGCCGCGTGTGGCGGTGCAACAGGAGGTAGGCGTAGGCCTGGTGCCGGAACCGGCCGACGCGCCCGCGGAGCTGGTAAAGCTGCGCGAGGCCGAAGCGGTCGGCGCCCTCGATGAGGATCGTGTTGCAGTTGGGGATGTCGAGTCCGCTCTCGATGATCGTCGTGCACACGAGCACCTGATGGCGACCCGCGACGAAGTCGGTCATGATCCGCTCGAGATCGTCCTCGTCCATCTGCCCGTGGCCGATGGCAATGCTGAGGTCGGGCAGGAGCTCGCGCAGACGCTGCGCCACCAGGTCGATCGTCAGGACGCGGTTGTGCAGGTAGAAGACCTGGCCGCCGCGGCGGACTTCGTGGCGGACGGCGTCGATCACGAGTTTCTCGTCGTAGGTTTTGACGATGGTTTGAATGGGATGGCGGTCCGCGGGCGGGGTCTCGATGACGCTGAGATCGCGCGCCCCGGTCAGCGCCAGGTAGAGGGTGCGCGGAATGGGCGTGGCGCTGAGCGACAGCACATCGACGTGGGCGCGCCATTGCTTGAACACCTCCTTGTGCTTCACGCCGAAGCGCTGCTCCTCGTCGATGACCACCAGGCCGAGGTCCTTGAAGCCGACGTCGCGCTGGATGAGACGGTGGGTGCCGATGAGGATGTCGATCGCGCCGCGGGCGGCCGCCGCGAGGATGGCGCGCTGCTCCTGCCGCGAGCGGAAGCGGCTGAGCATCTCGATGGCGACGGGGTAGCCCGCCATCCGTTCGCGAAAAGTGTTGAGATGCTGCTGCGCCAGCACGGTGGTGGGCACGAGCACCGCCACCTGCCGGCCGTCCAGCACCGCCTTGAACGCGGCGCGGATGGCGACCTCGGTCTTGCCAAAGCCGACGTCGCCGCAGATGAGGCGGTCCATGGGGCGCGGCTGCTCCATGTCGGCCTTGGTGTCGGTGATGGCGCGGAGCTGGTCGGGCGTCTCCGTGAACGCAAACGACGCCTCGAATTCACGCTGCCAGGCCGTGTCGGGCGCAAAGCCGTGGCCGGGCTGAGCGGCGCGCTTCGCCTGAATTTCGAGCAGCTGGGCGGCGAGGTCGAGGGTGGCGCGCTCGGCGGCGGCGCGGGTCTTTTCCCAGCGGCCGGTGCCGATGCGGCCGAGTTGCGGGCGGGTCTTGGCGAGGCCGACATAGCGCGAGATGAGGTGCGACTCTTGCAGCGGGACGTGCAGCGTCACCTTGTCGTCGAACTCCAGCGAGATGACTTCGCGCACGCCGTCGGTGGTCTCGAGCTTCGAGAGACCGCGGTAGAGGGCGATGCCGTGCTGCAGGTGCACGACGAAGTCGCCCTCAACCAGCTCGGAGAAATCGAGCAGCTGGTCGATTTGCGACGGCGTGGCCACGGCGCGACGGTGAAGGCCGGGGCGGCGCTGGCGCTGGCGGCCGAAGATTTCCGTCTCGGTGACCAGGACGAGGCCGGCCGGCTCGACTGTAGGAGCGAGCTTGCTCGCGATGGTGAGCGCAGAATCGCCTGCGAGCAGGCTCCTACAGGAAGCGCCTTCGCGGAAGGTGATTTTGAACCCCTCGTTGATCGAGCCGCGCAGAAACTGCGGGCGCAGTTTCTTGAGCCCCGGGTCGGCGCGGAGAATCTCCCGCGTCCGCTGCTCCTCGCCGTCTTTCGCCACGGCGAAGACGATGGCATAATCCTCCTGCTGCCAGCGTGCCACCTGCCGCAGAAACTGGCGCCGGGCCTCCTCCTCGGCCTGCAGCCGTTCCTGGGCGACCAGGGCGTCCTCTGGATAGCGGCGGTGGTGCACCAGGCTTTCGGTATCCCAAGTCTGTTCGCTCCCGGCTCCGTCGAAGAGCGCCGAGGCCTCATCGAGGTCGCTCAGGCCGAAGGCGGCGAGGCAGCGGGAAAGAATGGGCCCGAGGGCGGAGGCCGGTCCAGCCGGAGCCTCGCGGGCGACCAGGCTGAACGTCTCCTCCAGCGCCGCCGGCTCAATGAACGCAAGATGCGTGAGCGGACTGAGGTAGTCGGCCAGTCCGGTGGAGGACGGCGCGAGCGGCAGGCGCGGAGAGGCGGAGAGCGTGAGGCGCTCGATTTGGGCGCCCGAGCGTTGCGTCACGGGATCGAAGACGCGGAGGTCCTCGATCTCGTCACCGAAAAAGTCGAGCCGGCAGGGCTGGGTGGCGGTGACGGGATAGACGTCGATGATGCCGCCACGCACGGCATACTGGCCGGGCGCCTCGCAGACCGCTTCGGAATCGTAGTCGTAGGCCCGCAGCTGCTCAAGGAGTCCTTGGAACGGCTGCCGCTGGCCGCGCGCGAGGGTGATTTCCTTCCCGATGAACTCCTCCAGGGCGGGGACGGGCTGGAGCAGGGCGACGGGGGTCGTGGCGACGACAAGGGACGGCGAACGCTGATCGCCGAAGGCGGAGAGCGACCGGGTGGCCCGCAGTTTCGACAGCACGGTCAGCCGGTCGCTCGACGCCGTGAAGGCCTCGCGCTGGTCGCGGCTGTCCGCCAGCGACTCGGGGAAGACCCGCACGTCCAGCGGCCGGGGGTCCCCCGCCGCGGCATGGAAAAGCATGATGTCCTCGGCGAGTTGCTCGGCGACGCGCAGCTCTTCCGCGATGACGAGCCACACCGGCGCAGGCTGCTGCCGCAGGAGCGAGGCCAGCACGGCGGCGCGGGCGGGCGGGCAGACGCCGGTGAGCCTGCAGCGGGAAACCGGGGAGCTGGCGGCGGACATGGGAGGAAGGAGAATTGTAGGAAGCCCGCTGGCGGGCGACAGGCAAATCGATCGCAACCGCCGTCGCCAAGACCGGGGCACAGCAGACAGAGGACAGGGAATAGAGGTCGGAAGACTGGGGACGGAAGGCAGAGGTGGAACCTGCACTCCGTGCAGGTTTGATTCGCCGACATTCCGCGGCGCTCAGGAAAGCAAATCCGCGGAGGCGCCGGTCTTCAGCGCCGCCAGTGCCGCGCGGGCCGCCGATTCCTCGGCCAGTTTCTTGGAACTGCCGCGGCCCGCGCCAAGGAGCCGGTCGTGGAGGTAGACGTTGACCTCGTAGTCGCGCTCATGGGGCGCGCCTTCGGTGCGCGTGACCTCATAGCGCAGGGCACGGTTGCCGTGCCCGGGCTGGATGAGTTCCTGCAGGCGCCCCTTGGGATTGTCCTCACCCAGCAGGATGGCGAGCCGTTCAGCCAGCGGGCCATACCGGTCGAGCACCACGCGGCGGGCCGTGGCGAAGTCACTGTCGAGATAGATGGCGCCGACCAGCGCCTCAAACGCATCCTCCAGGATCGAGGCGCGCTGGCGGCCGCCGGTCTGCTCTTCGCTCTGGCCGAGGCGCAGGCCGGCGTCGAGGCCGAGGTCCCGGGCGAGCAGGCTGAGAAACTGTCCTTTCGTCAGGGTGGCGCGCCGTTTGCTCAACGCCCCTTCGCGCTCGTCCGGGTAAAGCTGGAAGAGCGCCTCGGAGAGGATGAGTTGGAGCACCGAGTCGCCGAGGAACTCCAGCCGCTGGTTGCCCGGGCCGGCGGCGGGATGGTCCTGCAGGTAGGAGGTGTGCGTCAGCGCACACTCAAGCAGCCTCGGATCGCGGAACGCATAGCCGAGACGTTGCTGCAACTGCTCAAGGGTCGGGTGAATGATCTCCATGGCGGAGGGAAACAACAGATCTCAAACGCCAAATTCCCGGGAAAGTCCAAGCTTCAAATTGCCCGGGTGCCGGGCGGTCGCCGTGAAAAAGCGGGGTCACGAGCTCGCGCTGGCGTAGCGCTTCAGCCCCTGGTGAAAGACGAACACCGCCAGCGCAAACCACGCCACACTGACCGCGAACAGCCAGAGGGCGTAGACGGGCTGGAAACCATGGATGAGCGAGCGGGCGGGGACGTTGCTCACCACGACCGCCGGCAGCAGGTAGACCAGCAGAACGTTGGCGAAGCCCCGGAACGCCTCACGGGGCAGGCGCGAGAAATCGACGACTGTGAAATAGCTGCCCTCGATGCCTTCCGTTTTGATGATCCAGAACGTCGTCGACGTGGTGAGCAGGAAAAGGCTGTAATGGATTACCAGGCCGCAGGCGACCAGCGCCAGATAGAGCAGCACGCCGGTGAAGCCGGGATGCAGACCGAGGCGGTGGGCGGAGTAGAAGACCACCGAGGCGGCCACAAACGTGTTGGCGAGTCCGTCGGGGTCGAGCTTGCGCGTCGAAACCATGAAGAGCGGGTTCCCGGGCTGGGCGAGATAGAAGTCGAAATAGCCGGTGCGGACGTTGCGGCCCATTTCGAAGAGATTGCTCCAGAAGAAGCCCATCAGCAGACGCTGGATCAGCATGGAGGTGCCGACCAGCAGGAGCATCTCGTATTTGTTCCAGCCCGCCACGGAGTCCGTGTGGCGGTAGATGACCTCGACCAGCAGCACGTTCACGCCCATCCACGCCAGCTCGACCGCCGACCAGAGGAAGAAATCGAAGCGGAACATCATGGTCCGCACCATCGAGTAGCGCAGACAGGCGAGCCAGATGCGGAGGTATTGGCGGAAACTCATGATCGGCGATTTAGGATACCCGCCGTCGCCAAGGCTATGGCGGGCAGGCCGGATACCGGAAAGTATTTTAGCGGGATAAAGTACGATTTGGCAGGGAGGCTGATATTTCTATCCGGTATCCGGTATCAGGTATCCGGTATCGGCTCATCCGCCGACGGCGGTGTGTTTGCGCAGGCCGGTCTGCCAGATGAAGCGGGCGATGATAAAGATCAGCCCGACCCACACCACCTGCAGCCCGAGCCCATTCACCGCATCGTTGAAGCCGAGGCGGCCGGTTAAAATGGCGGCGGGGAAATACATCATGTAGTAGAAGGGCAGGAGCTGCGCCGCCTTGAAGAGCGCGGGCGGCAGCAGGTCGAGCGGGAAAATCTGGCCGCTGAGCATCGTCTCGGCGGCATAGGACAGGATGACGAAGCCCTGGATCTCCAGGAACCAGAAGGCGAGCAGGCCGAAGCAATAGGCGAGGGTGAACTGGATCATCGCGGCCAGCCCGAGCGCGGGCACACCGAGCAGAAGGCGCCAGGCGCCGCCGGGGAAGGTGAGATGGCTCCGGATCAGGGGATAGATCACCAGCAGCGGGATGAAGACCAGCACGCCGGAAACGGCGCGCGCAGCCAGAAAGACGGTGAAGCGGTAGAGGTAATAGTTGATCGGCTTGAGCAGGAACTGGTTGATCAGGCCGTTCCTGATTTCCTCGCCGATCTGGTAGTCCTCGTTGAAGGCGCCGATCATGAACTGCAGCGCGATCAGTGCGGTGAAGTAGGTGAAGGTCTGGCCGATCGAATAGCCCCCGATTTGCGTGACGCCCGCGTAGGCCGCGCCCCAGAGGATGAACACCACGGCCAGGCGGGCGAGGGAGAAGAAGCCGCGGATGAGAAAGTTCCAGCGGTAGACCAGGTTGCTCTGCAGGCCGACCAGGAAGACGTAGCGGTACTTGGTCAGTGCGTTCATCGCGGAGCGGATCTGAGATGGCGGAAACCGGAGGGGCCTGGATACCGATGTCCTGCTTTCCTCATTTTCAGACTAAGGCGTGTTTTCAGAATGTCCTGTCATCGCGAGGCCAGCAGAGCGGACCGTGGCGATCCAGCTGGATTGCTTCGTCGCCTCGCCAGGCGCGGCTCCTCGCAATGACATTTTGAAGACACGCCCTAAGTGTTCTGCAACCCAAAGCGGGCGATGACCTCTGTGGCTAGGTTGCGATAGGCCGTGGCGCCGGGACTGGCGGCATCGTACTGGAAGATCGGCTGACCGAAACTCGGCGCCTCGCTGAGACGCACCGTGCGCGGGATGACGGTCTCGAAGATTTTGTCGGGAAGATGCTTTTTCACCTCGTCGACCACCTGCTTCGAGAGGTTGGTGCGGACGTCGAACATCGTCATGACAATGCCCCCGATATCGAGGCTGCCGTTGATGCCCGCGGTCTTCAGCCGCTCGACGACCTTGATGATCTGGCCGAGGCCTTCGAGCGCCATGTACTCGCATTGGAGGGCAATCAGCAGGTGATCGGCGGCGGCGAGGCTGTTCATCGAGAGCATGCCGAGGGCGGGCGGACAATCGATGATGATCGTCCGGTAGCCGTTCGAGTCGCGCACCGGCTGGAGGGTCTGGCGGAGGCGGAGCAGGTAGTTCTCCTGCTGGGCGAGTTCGATCTCGATCGCGGCAAGGTCGACCTCGGAGGGGATGAGGGCGAGATATTCGTAGGGGGTCGGCGTAATCATCCCCAGGGCCGAACCTTCGCCATGGAGCGGTCCGTAGAGACTGCGGCCCTCCTGTTTCTCGATGCCGAGCGCACTGGTGGCGTTGGCTTGGGGGTCGAGATCGACAAGCAGGGTGTGGATTTTCCTTTCAGCTAGCGCGGCGGCGAGATTGACGGCCGTGGTGGTTTTGCCGACGCCGCCCTTCTGGTTGGCGATGGTGAAAACGGTGGTGGGCATGAAGGGAATGGCCAATGACTAACGGCCAATGCCGGAGGGGCAAGCGCGACGGTGAGCCACCCCTCGCACGAAGCCCAAGAGCGCCAGCGCGAGGACGAACCAGGCTTCGATCGCGCCTCCGCCGCCACCCCCGCCACCGCCGGAGGATCCTCCGCTTGGCGGGGCGGCGTTGACGGTCAGCGTCGCCTTGTCGCTGGTTACGCCGCCGACGCTGTTGGAGACGGTGACGGTGTAATCGCCGGCGTCCGTCATCTGCACATTGGTCAGCGTGAGACTCGCGCTGTTGGCGCCGTTGAGGGCGACGCCGTTTTTATACCACTGGTAGGCGGGGGCGGGCGTGCCGGTTGCCACCACCGAGAACTGAACATTGCTCCCCACCGCCGCCGTCTGGCTCGCGGGCTGGGTCGTGATGACGGGCGCGCCAGGCGCGAGGGACAGGATCGTCGCGGAATAGGGCATGAAGGAAGCCGTGAAGGTGGGGCTGACGTTGCCCAGGCTCGACAGGGCAATGTCGGGCGAGCCGGTGCCGGTGCGGGCGGCATCGTCCTGGGGCATGCCGTAGGAATATACCGTCGCCATCGGCGGCGGCGTGAAACCCTTCACCGTGACGATGGCGGTGAGCGTATCGCCGGGGCTCTTGTTGATCACAAGCAGGCTTAAGGAGCCGTCGCCGCGCCGGGCGGCGTAGATCGCGAGCAGATCGTTGTCGCTGGTCGCCCGCACGATGGTGTCGCCCCCGCGGGCGAAGTGCGACAGCAGTTTCATCACATAGTAGGTCGGATACGGATCGTAGTAGGTGGAGGAGCCGAAGCTGGACGGAGTGGACAGCACCCCGTAGTCGCCGTAATCACGCCAGCCGTACAGCGTCGCGCTGTTGTTGTTGCCGTTCTCCGGCCCGTTGCGCGCGGCCCACCAGATCAGGGCGGTGAATTCGGTCTGCAGCAGGTTGCCGATGCTGTCGGCGAGGAAGAGGCCGTTGACGAGGCTCGTGGTCTGCTTGCCGGGATTGGAGTAGACCGAGTTGTTTTCGGTGACGACGAGTTCGACCCCGGTCCCGGCGGCGCCGAGGTAATCGGAAAGTTGCTGCCGGAGATCAGCCGCGTCGTTCGGCCAGGTCAGGGCGGACTGCAGCAGCTCGGCGTCGGACTCCTGCCCCGGCCCCTGCTCGTATCGGTGGTAGATGAGGAAATCGGGCGTGACGCCGAGCGACCTCAGGGTGGTGAGCATGACGGGCGTCCAGCCGTTGTGAACCCTGCCCGTGCGCGGGTTGGTGGCGGGATGGCTGGTGTTGTTGGCGTAAGCGTCCTCGCCCGTGGTGGCGACCACGCCGATGCGGATGGTCGGATCCACCGCTTTCATCGCGGTGAGATAATCCCGGGCCCGGCTGGCATACGTGTAGGGATCCCACGGGATGGCTTGGTGGTCCGTTTCCCACGTGCCGTAGCATTCGTTGCCGATTTCCCAGTACTTGATGCCCAGGCCCCTCGTGATGTTCGCATTCGTCACCCAATCCGCGGCCTCCTGCGCGGTGCCGGTGCCGTAGTTGACGGTGATGAACACCAGCGGGCGGAGGCTCACGGCGACGTTGGCAAACGCGTCGAAGCCGGTGGCCCAGGTCCAGGTATTGTTGAGGCTCGTGTTTGTCTTCCAATGATATTCATCGGAGAGCGAACCACCGGGAAAACGCAGGGCGCGGACATCGGCCGCGCGGAGCAGGCTGATGGTCTGGGGGGTGTTGAAGGCGCCGTCCCATATCACCGCGTTGACGCCGAAGACCCGGTCATCGACCGAACGGACCAGCTGCGTGGCGTCGACGGTGAGGTTGACGGGGGTGGAATGGCCCGGGAGCACGAGGCCGAGCAGGAGCAGCCAGCCGGCTGGTACTATGCGACGGAGGTTCATCGGTAAGGCACTCACAAAATCAATAAACAAAACATCGCGCGATGCGAATCGCTGAGCGTTGGTGGGCTGATTTCACCCGCCACGCTCCCTGCCTGAAGGTGCATGGGCCGCCCAGCCGGCGCCCACTGCCTGGCTCGACTCAAAGGTGACTCGCCCGCCAGTCTGGTTGCCAAAGCCTTGGCGGCGGCGGCCCGCTGTCGCTTTACGAGCTCCGGCGCCATTACAGGGCGGGGGGAAAGTGGTTGCAAACGGTAGCTTTACAGAGGGAACGGCAGGGTCCGGTGGCAAAGCGTGCTACACTCTGCTACACTGGTCGTTTGGGCGGACAAGCTCCGAAGTACGGCAAGAATTACCGCAAACAGGATCCGCACAGCGTGGTCCAACTGACCGACCAATCAACGAATTCGAGCCGCGATCAGGTTTTCGCTACCCACAGGGGACGAATCTCCGTCAGCTGGTTCCCGGTCGCTCATGACACGTCGCTCCGAATCGCCCGCGCGACCGCGCGCGTCTCCCGGCGCACAGCTAGGTTCAGCACAAACACCGCCGCCGCCATGAAGAGGTTTCGGTTGAGGGATCGCCGGATGATCGCCGGGAAGGACGAGAGCCGTTCCCGGAGCTCGACAAAGGCGAGTTCGGCCTCCCGCGGCGACATCTGCTTTGGCCGGAACAGGCAGCGATGCGTCGGCACGCCATAAATGACGTTCTGGCGTAGGTAGGCGTCCTCGCCGCTCGCCAGCAGGCGTCCCTCTCTCTTCATCTGGTCGTAAAAGCGCGTTCCGGGAACCGGACACAGGAAATTGAAGAAAGGCACCGCGATGTCGAGGTCGCGCACGAAGTCGCAAAGCTCGTCGACGGTGGACGGGGTGTCGCCGTCGAAGCCGAAGATAAAGAACCCCGCCACAATGATGCCGGCCTCCTGGATTCTTTTGATCTGCTCGCGATAGCGTTCGACCATGAAAGGCTTTTGCATCCGGTCGAGGCTGCCTTGGGAAATCGTCTCGATCCCGATCAAGAGCGCGCGGCACCCGGCCCGCTTCAGGAGCCTGAGGATTTCGGGATCGTCCCCCACGTCGATGGTGCATTCGGTGCTGAAGGTGAGGCCGAGATTCTCCGCGATGATCCGCTCCGCCAGCCGGATGACGTGCTCGCGGTCGACATAGAAGTTCGAGTCCACAAACACGAAGTGCCGCGTGATGCCCCGCAGCGTGCGCAGGTCGGCCATCACCGCGTCGAGCGATCGGGGGTAGTATTGCCCCTTGAACTTCGCCGCCGTGCAGCAGAAGGCGCAACGGTGGACGCACCCGGCGCTCGCGATGGCCGGTAGGAACGAAATGCGGCGGGTGATTCCCTTCCGATGCAGGACCGAGTAGTCGAACGGATAGTCCAGATCGACATCGCAATGGTATTCCGGAGCGAGTTCGCCCCGCTCCACATTGGCGAGGATGCCGGCGACCGCGGTCTTCCCGGGATTCCCGCAAACGATGGTGTCCGCCACGGAGGTGATCAGATCTCTCCAGATTTCGGACGCGCAACCTCCGAAGATCACGATCTTGCCGCGTTTCCGGAAGGCTTCGGCCAGTTCCCGCCCCCGGAAGAGATCATAGCCTAGGCAGGAGATCCCGACGACGGGCGCGTCGGTGTCGAGATTGACGTCTTCAAAGTACTCGAGGCAGTAATCCTTCTCCCAGGTGGGCGGAATGGCAGCGCTCAACGCCGGGATGGCCAGGGAATGGGTGAAGAGACGGGGCCTCTTCTTCAGCAGGCGGCCCTGGAGGTCGCGATAGGTGGGCTGCACCAGGTAGATCTTTCGTTTCATCGCATCGCCTCCTTCCCGGCGGTAAGGGCTGGCGGCGCGTTCATGCTGCGGCTCAAGGAGGCCGCCGGCTGCGACGCCTGGGCGTGGCCGGCGCTACGAACCCCGGAGATGCGGTTTGCGGGTGTCGCCGCGCGCGCCTCGATCATGCGTTTCGACTCCCGCCGGAACTCTGCATTCATGAGCAGGAGCGAGGCCGCGACGTGCGGGTCGGGCACCAGTGAGCGCCGGACCGTTTCGCGCAGGGATCCGAGGCGCTGCCTGAGCTGGATCAACCCCTCTTCGACTTGGTCGACGGTCAACAACGCGGGCCGGTAGAAACAGTGGCTGCACGAGATGCCGTAGGAGAGCGCGGTTCGCAGGAAATCGTCCTCACCGCGCACCAGCAGCCGGCCCTCCTGCTTCAGACGCTCGAATATCGGCGTGCCGGGAGCCGGCAGGAGGATGTTGATGATGGGCACGTTCACCCGGGTCCGGTGGATGAAATCGAACAGCTCGTCGAACGTTTCGGCGGTGTCGCCGTCGAGCCCCACCATGAAGTAGCCCGCCACGGCGATTCCGTGCCGGCGGAGGTTGGCCATCGCCCGGTCGTGGGCCTGGGCCATGCCGGGCTTGTGCACGGAGTCCAGGCTGCGCTGGTTGGGCGTCTCGAATCCGATGAACAGGATGCGGCAGCCCGCCTTGCGCAGGCTCCGGAGGACCTCCTCGTCTTCTCCGATGTCGATGGTCGCCTCGGCTCCCCAGACGAGATCGAGTCGCTCGCGCTCGACCGCCTCACAGAACGCCAGCACGTACCTGCGATTGTTGTAGAAGTTCGAGTCCACGATGCCAATCCGCCGCGTGTGGCGCCGCAGCGCACGCAGATCGCCGAGGACGTGGGTCAGTTTCCGCAGGCGGTACCGGCCGTCGTACCGGGCCGCCGTGCAACAGAAATCGCAGCGGTGGCAGCACCCGACGCTGGTGAGGATCGGCATGTAGGTGATGCGGCGTCCGACCAGCGCGGAGTAGTCGAATGGGAAGTCCACATTGACTCCCGCGTCGTATTCCGGGGCCAGCGAGCCGGCTTCCACATCGCCGAGGACGCGAGCCATCTGCGGCGGGCCGGGATTGCCAGAGACGATCGAGTCTGCCACCTCGTGCAGCCGTCGCCGATTAAAGTGCGCCTGGTATCCCCCGAAGATCACCACCTTGCCCCGGCGGCGGAACTCGTTGGCGATCTCGTACCCGTGGAAGATGTCGTATCCCATCGAGGAGATGCCGACGACGGAGGCGTCGGTCTCATAGTTTACGTCCTCGAAGAACTCCAGGCAGACGTCGCGTGCCCAGTCCGCTGGAATGGATGCCGCGAGAGCCGGAATCGCGCAGGAGTGGACAAACACGCTTTTACCCTGGAGGAGTCGGCCGTCGCTGGCCCGGTAGGTCGGCTGAATCAAGTAGATCTTGCGGTTCACACACGATCCTTCGGCTACGACGCCTCGTACCATGGCTGATCGCCCGGTTCAACCGGCAATTCCGAGGGGAGGGGACAGGGGCAGGCGGCAGTCCGATTGCTCGACAATGGCATCAAGGCGGCCCTCGCTAGGCTAAAGAGAGGCGGGACCTTTAGATGGCGGGAGCGCCATTGCGGATTCGACCGCCCATGTCGTCACCGCACCGCCCCCGCTTAGGTGCCGCGATGTCGTTTCCCGGTGCGCGGGCACAATGGGCCTCATGAAGGCGATGGAGAAGTTCAAGTACCGCCGCGGCCACAGGTTTTCGACCTACACCGCGCGGTGGAATACGACAGGCGATCACCCGGTCGATCGCCGATCATCACGCAGATTGAAATCCGCCACCGCGCCCGTCAGACCAAGGGCAGCGGCCGCCGGCCCGCGACCTTGGCGATGATGTTCAATCTCGGCAGTGAATGCCCCAAAGCTGGCGCTGGCTCAACGGCCGTGAACAAATCCATAAGCTGATCGAAGGCGTCCGTTTCATCGACGGCGTCGCCGAGAAAGCTGCTTAAATAACCATATCCCCGGCTGCTCGCTCAGCCTGCCGTCCCCAACTTTTGGTCATATCTCTCTCCGACTTTCTCGCGCTGCGCATAGTGGAAGATGATGGCGGCCGGTCTGCCACAACCATGGCGGACGCCGCCATCTCTTGAAGTGGTCGATTGCCGCAAATCGACCAAATCGCCGGCGAAATGGCTCTGCCCGGAAATCGAGGTGTCACCCCTGAATCACCGGTTTAGGAGCTGACACGTTGGCGCCGACCCATTTCGATGGCACCCCGGCTGCCGTGCGCAGTCTGACCGATTGGCCCATCGAGTGAAATTCATCCGCCCCCTTCTGACCTGCCTGGTGCTGGCGCTCGTGCTGGCCGCCATTTTTTTGGCCGCCGCGTTTTCGCCGGACGTGCAGACCTGGGTCGCGCAGATGGCGCTCGCCGGGCAGCCCGGCCTTCACGCATCCCTGGGATCACTCTCAGCGGGATTGGCACAAGTCGACATCACGGACCTGCATCTGGAAGTCGACGGCGCCGTTCTCACGGTGCCTTCCCTCCAGGCCAGGCTTCCGGTCACGACGGCAGTGTGGGATCGGAAGGTCTTGGTTCGGAGCCTGGTGGCAAAGCGCTGGACACTCGACCTGAGTCGCATCCCTGAACAGAAGGATGCGCGGGCTCAGGTCGTCGCGGCGCCCGAGGGCGGAGGGGGGCGGGGGTCGTCGGCGCAGGCGGAAGCCGTTCCTGCGCAAAAGGTGGCGCGCGTCTTCGGCGGAATCTTGAGCGGATGGAGGTTACCCTGCGAGGTGTCTCTGGACGGGGTTGACCTGGAGGGCGATGTCCTGGTCGCGGCGCCGCTGGGAACGGCGCCGGCCCGGGTGCACGTGACCGTCAAGGGGGGCGGTATTGCCGCCGGTCACGAGGGCGCTTTCGCGATCGATGCAGCCGGCGCGGTCACGGATCCAAGGCTTCCGCTAACTGCCGTCGGCGCCCATGGCCGCCTCGTCGTTGTGATGGAATCCCCGCGGACCCTCAACCGCATCGAGATCAAGGCCAACCTCTCGGCCGAGGGCGGATCGTTTCCGGAGGACCTGACCTTGTCGGCTGGCGTCGCAGCAGCGAGCGGGGCGGGTGAGGAGACCTACACCGTCGACCTAAGCCGCGGCAGCCGGCACCTCGCGACAGTCCTCGCCCGTTTCCCCGAAGCGGCACGCCGGTTTGTGGGAACCTGGAAGGTGGATTTGCGGGACTCCGACTTGGCGTCGTTCTTTCCCAATCGTTCCCTTCCCTCCATTGCGGCCGCCGGGGATGGTGACTTTGATGCCGACGCGGCCTTCACCCGGGTGCATGCCATTGGCCGCCTGAACGCCGTGGCAAGCCACTTGGGTGTCCTCGCGCCGCCTCTGGACCGCCTTGGGGAAGTGACGCTCGACGCCCGCTTCGATTTGGCCCACAGCGGGCAATCTGTCCGGGTCGACCGTCTGAGCGTCTCCCTTGGCGGGGCCCGGCCGGCCGCCGTCGTGCGGTCACTTCAGCCGTTCAATCTCGATGAGAGAACCGGTGATCTGAAGGTGGCGGATCCGCGCGCCGATTGGATGGAGGGTTCGATCCAAGGATTTCCGCTGGCCTCGCTTTCGAGCCTGACGGACGGGTTCACATTCGCCGGGGGCGATGCGACCGGCGAATTTGTCGTACGGGCCGCCAACGGAGGGTTCGCCCTGCGTCCGAAGACGCCGTTCACCGCGGTCGGCGTCTCCGTGCAGAGGGCGGGCAGGATACTCGGGCGGGGACTTGACCTGTCGCTTTCGCTGCTCGCCGATTACGCCCCCAAAGGATGGCAGGTGCAATGGGCGCCCTTTACGGTCAGCAGCGCCGGCCGGCGCCTGGCGACCATCGAGGCCAAGGCGTCTCGGCTTGCGGAAGCGGACCAGCCGATCGCCATCACCGGGACGTGGAGCGCCGACCTTGAGGCGCTGGCCTCCCGGCCAGCCATCCCCGGAATCAGTTGGATCAAGGGCCGTTCTGCTTCGGGCGATTTTTCCGTAAGTGTGGAGACCTCGACGGAAGTGGAGGGCAAGCTGGCCGTGGTCGGACACGACCCGGGTCACTCCATCACTTCGAGCGTGCACGCGGATGTCGACGCCGATGGTGCGGTCTCGTTCCTTGCGCCGGTCAAGATTGCATTCGGGTCGAACGTGTCGGAGGTTTCGGCCGAGGGAACGTGGACCGGCGAAGAGGCGGGGCCCCGGGTCGATGTCAAGCTGACCGGCGAAAAGGTTGCCCTCGAGCACCTTGGCTTGCTGGCCGCCCCATTGGTCGCGGCCGGGAACATCCTCTTGCCCGCGAGCTCAGCCGCCGGTGCCGGCGGACTGCAGACGCCTGCGGGAGTGCGGGACCGGATTCCTTTCTGGGGCGACTGGGTCGGACGCGTGAAGGTTGCATTCGATCGATTGAGGGCGGGGGATCATGACTTAGACGGTGTGACCGGGACCTTTGACGTCGACCACGGATCCATCCACCTGGAGAACGGCCGGGGTGGGCTCTCCCGCCACAGCCGGGCGAAGTTGGAAGGTTCAATCTCCTTCGATGCCGCCGCCGAGTTCCCCTACAGCCTCAAAGCCACCGCGGCCGTCGACGAGGTCGATGCGGCACCGTTGTTCGCCGCACCGCAACCCGGGCACGAGCCGGTGGTCGAAGGCCATTTCTCCGTAGCAAGCACGCTCACGGGAAACGGCACCAGTCTGGATGATCTGGTCGGCCATATGCAGGAGGAATTCCGGCTGACGAGCACGGCAGGGATCATCCGGCTGCTAAAAACAAGCGTGGCGGAATCGATCCCGGAGGTTTCGTCACCGGTTTCGGACGCTCTTGGCACCGTGGGCACGTTGGTGGGTTCGCTGTTTGGAGTCAAAGGGGACTCCATCTACTCGGGCAAGAATCCCGTCAGCAAGACCGCCGAGGCGGTTCTCGACTTCACCTACCAGATCGCGGAAATCGGCTACGACCAAATCACGGTCACCGCCATCCGGGGATCTGACCGCACGATCCACCTCGTGGAGATGGCGATGAACGCTCCGGACGAGCGCGTGACGGGATCCGGCCAGATCACTTACGTCAAGGGCCTGTCCCTCTCCGCGCGGCCGCTCAGCGTGGAATTGCAGTTCGGCGCCCGCGGCAGGATCGCTGAGCTCTTGAAGGTTGCCGGTTTGCTCTCCTCCCATAAGGACGACTTGGGCTACACGATGCTCAACCAACCCATCCACTTTGGCGGCACCTTGGAGCACATCGACGCAAGCCAGTGGCACGACCTGCTGGCCAAGGCGGCGACTCAGATGCCGGCCGGCGGGAAAAAAGGCGGCGGACGTTAAGAAAATGGCCGGTAGGCCCTTGTGCCGAGATTGACGGATGACAATTCCCGCCATAGCGTTGAAATTTCTGGCGAATTCCGACCCGGGCATACCCGGGTTGGAAGTGGGATAGCCACCCGGTTCGGAGAAAAGAGCACGCGACTCAATTTATGCATTCCCAGACCTCAGAATTCGTAGTTGGTTGGGGCACGTTAGCGTTGATCAATGCGGGGCTCGCACAGGCGAAGAATCGCAGCGGTCTCGGTTGGTTCTTGGGAAGCCTCTTCCTTGGTCCGATCGCGACGCTCATCATCGTGCTGCTCGACAAAGAAAAGAAGGCATAGGTCTTCTTTGCTTGTGACGACGATATTTCCGATGAAGGGAAAAGCGCCGAACAAGTCGCCACTGCCAACTCGGCCACCGATCACGCCTCGTACGGGCCGCATTCTGCTGGCCAGCAGAACGCCCACTGCGCGCGTGGCTGATCTGTAACGTCAGGCATAATATGAAAAACAGTGACTACCTTCGACCGCCAGCGACCGAGGAAGATGCCCGTAAGGCGATGGAACGCATGGTTCATTTCTATGGCTTAAGCAAAGAAGAGCTACTGGCGTTGAAGCGTGCAATTCCCGCAGCAGTCGCGACAGCTGTGGGTGTTTGCTGTGCAAATTAGTTAAGCGCAGGAGGGTGCGGTAGTCCTAAGCGCGCCGACAGCAGTCTGATTACCAGCACGTTGCTGGGGCGCTTAGGCGAAGAAAAGTCCATCTCGGTCACACCCGCGGACAAAAGAAGGGGCGGCCTAGCCTGAACCACATAGAGAATTGCGTTGGAGCTGCGCTGTCCAAGTAGATCTATCGTGATCGGCACGCGAAAAACAGTTTCCTTTGTCCCATCAGAGAATGTTAGAAAGCTGTCCCCATCGAACGGAATTTCCTTCGCTTGGAAGACCGCCTTACCATTCAAATGTGTCAAAATCGAGAAAGCCGATGGCATGTCAATCACCTCAGGCAATATGCCTTTCACCACGGCTGTTCTTGTCGCGATTTTGAGGAACTCGCCCATCGCCCCAAACACTGGGAGAAGGTGTCTCACAAGTGACTCCAATTCCTCTTTTTGCTGTAACACGCCTTTGTCCCTTAGAACTCTGCCAGCCTCGCACCAGAGATATGACCAAAAGTTGTGGACGGCTGGGCTGAGAAGGAAGCTGGGGAAGCGGGTTCAAGCAGCCTTCTCGGCGACGCCATCAATGAAACGGCCGCCGTCGATCAGTTTATGGATTTGTT
>Ga0116112_1000481_pt1 | contig 31166 bp, 24 predicted proteins | sample June2015DPH_8_15_FD_89721 | JGI IMG/M metagenome (GOLD analysis project Ga0116112, IMG submission 89721) | Peatland microbial communities from SPRUCE experiment site at the Marcell Experimental Forest, Minnesota, USA - June2015DPH_8_150 | ecosystem: Environmental > Terrestrial > Soil > Wetlands... | reverse complement strand
GGCGGCGTCTGAGCGGGGTCCCCAGAAAGCCAGAATTCAGGCTTTCTGGGGTGCCCTGGGCCGCCTGCCGAAATCCTGAGCGAAGCGAAGGAACTCGCAATCCCATAACAGCGTGGAATCAGAAGTGCTGCTGATGGACTGCATCAAACAGTCGGAGCGGAATACCCACTAATGTGCCAATCGGCTCGCCAATCTGCGCATTATCGGACATAACTTTCGCAAAAAAGCAGTGCAAAATACGTGCGAAATCGGTCAAAAAAGTCGCTCTAAAAGTTGAACAGCATCTGCAGATCGATGCGGCGATTGGCCGAACCGGAAGAGAATGGCGGCACCATCAGCGCATTAGACTGCCCAAATAGCGGCGAGTTCAGATTGCCGACCGGCATCGCTAAGTTAGGGTGATTCAACACGTTACGCGCGGCAACCGTGAAGGTCAGATTGTAGCGGCGGGTAGCTGGAGCAGCGCCGAACGGACCGCCTCTGGGGCCGCCGCCACCGCTCAGTCCGCGAGGCCCCAATCCTCCACCCCCGGGACCACCTGCTCCGCCCCGCCCCCCCGGTCCTCCAGGCCCCCCGGGTCCGCCTGAAACATCCGCGGCTGACGCGCGGTCAAGCTTTGGACCAAAGCCAAAGCCCTTACTGAGTCGCAAGTTCAACGTAAACGAGCCAGTTCCAGTGCCGGAGTTGATGGGAACGATTGTCTGGCCAGGAAGCGGAACCCCTGTATTAAAGGTTCCAAAAGGAGTTACCTTGCCGCCAGTGCCGGGGGCCGCAAACGCCGGCCGGTCGTTGAATATGGAATCGCCGTTCAGATCTTGTCCCAGCGTGATGTCAAATGGCCTGCCGGAGGTCACCAACATAAAGGGATTGAGCCGGAAGCCATAAGGCATCGCAATGTTCCCGCCGAGTACGGCGCGGTGACGTACATCAAAAGTTGCCCGGCCATAGTCCGCCATGGGATCGAAGGAATCGGACAAAAAGCCTGGAGAACTGCCGGCTCCGCCCGAGGAGAATCCACCCCCGGGAGCGCTCGATAAGGTAGGCGAATAGCTTGCGGACCCGAGATCGCTGTTGGCGAAATTCAGCGAATAGAAACCAAACAGCGAAAGCCTGGAACCGACGCTTACCCGCATATTCGCGATCAACTGATTCTGCCTGAAGATTCCGCTCGAATCGTAGGCGAAGACATTCGCGTTCCCGTAAGTACCAGCGAGCGGCCGCACGCCGCTGGCATTGGGCGCGTTGATATCGCGGATAAAAAGTTGGTGCTCTCCACGCGAGTTGAGATAAGTAAGCGTGACAGTGGCGCCCTTCGCCACCTGCCGCTCTACGCTGAACCCAGTTTGCATGGTGTAGGGCGCCCGCAGATCGGGAGAAATCTGATAGATCGTTGAAGATGTCGAGCCGCCCGAAAGCTGGCTCGGAGCGGGCCCCGGACCGTTCGGAGAGAAAAAGTTCGGCGAGCTGACGACCGCCTGTTGTTGCGTGGTTCCGTTCAGCCGCTCTGCCTGGAGCGCCAGGTCGTAGGCAAAACGGTCGTAGAAGATTCCCCAACCTGCGCGCAGCACCGTCTTGGGAGGATTCTTGCCGCGTCCGACTCCCCATGAGAAACTCACCCTGGGAGCAAGGTCGGCATGATCGCTGATGTGACTCTGCGTTTCAAAACGCAGCCCATAGCTCAGGCTCATGTTGGGACGAAGCCTCCACTCATCTTCCCCGTAAAGACCTGCATCGATCAGCGCGACTCGAGCAAGCGGCAGGCCTGTAGTGATGGAGTACTGGCTGGGTGCGTTGCTCTGGTATGCGCTTAGCGATGAGAAGGTGTACGTCCCGTTGAAATTGCTGGTCGCGGAATTGGCATCTCTCGTAATGCGCAGCCGCCCGCCGAATTTCATGAAATGCTTGCCATGAACGATCGAGGTGTAATTCTGCAATTCGTAGTGGTCCGCGTTGTCGCTAACGATTCCCAGGGGATTGCCGCCGCTCGTAAACTCGCCCAGCACGGATATGGTCGGTTGAAAGTTCTGCGATGTCTGGTTGTTCCGGTCGCGGATGTATTGAAAGCGCGTCTCATTCACCACATTCTTACTCAGGACCTGCGTATCGCTGATCTGCAATGTTTGTTCGGTATTAGCGACGTTGTAGGCCTGCGAAGGCAAGGCAAACTGGCCGATTCCGTCGTTGGTTTCGTTGTTCTGGGTGAACTGGTAGCGAATCATCAGCGTATTGTTTTGGCCGAGCTGTAAATCGATCCGCGGGCTGATGTTCGTTCTCGTTCTCGAATTCGGGAACGCCTGGGTAAACGGGCCGCCGGTGACCGGATCGAAAGGCACATTCACAACCGAAGGGTCGTTGATGTTCCGCCGCTCGGCATTGAAGAAGAAAGATGCTGTCTTGCTTAAAGGGCCGCTGATGCTGCCGTTGAACAGCTCCGTCTGATAGGAGGGCACCTGGGTAACAAAAGGGTTGAGGGCGTTGAAGATTGAATTATTGTCGTTGAAAAGAAACTGGCCGTGGAATTTGTTTGTACCCGGCTTGGTAAAGATCTCGATGCGGCCATAGCCGAGTTTGTCGTATTGCGCCGAGAACGGATTCTGGTTGATGCGGATTTCGCGAATCGACGCTTTCGGCGGAAGCTGCCCGCCGGTAAAACCGTCGATGTAAATCTGACCTCCATTCGGCCCGGCCGTTGGTCCCGCCAGCGCTTGCAGCTCCGCCTGCAGCTCGTCCGGGTCATCGGAGAGGGCCTCAAGGTCTTTACCTTTAATGATGATGGAGCTGGCATTGTTCTCCGGCGCCACCTGGACACTTGGCGCCTCGTCCTCAACCGTTACGTTTTCCTGCTGCACTTCGATTTCGAGCGCAATGTCGAGCCTTTGCGCCTGCCCGGCAACAACCGTGACGCTCTCCCGCCCAAACACGGCGAAGCCTTTCGCCGTCGCGTTCACGTTGTAGCTGCCGGGCGCAATCCCCTTCAGCTCGTAAAAGCCCTCGCGGTTGCTCGTGGTGGAGGACACCGATTGTCCCTGCGGCGTCGTAAGCGAAACCGCGGCCTGCGGTATGACCGCTCCCGAGGGGTCAGTGACCACACCACGCAACGTGCCGGATGCGGTCTGCGCGAACAGACCGACAGTGAGCAGTGGCGACGAAAACGCCACCCAAAGAAGAATACAAATTCCAACTGGCCCAAGCTTCATCATTCTCCCAAGAACCTCTAGCCTCGTTATCTCCGTCTATTGCACCCCGGCTTCTCCACCGCTCGTTCCAAGGTTCCATGGCGATAGCAGCGTGGAAGCCTGGCTCTCACTCGGAGAAGCTGAAAGGATTGGTTCAACACCGCTCAACAAGCTGATGGCCGTGACTTGTCCCGGCTCTTTGCCCTCGGTAGCCACGATCATCACGGCATCGCCTTTCTGTAACTCCGTCAGAGTGGCGGTCGGAACACGTTGCAGGATCTGCTGCAAGTCCGTGGCTCCGCCGCCTCGTGGAGGCGTGGCCGGAGCTCCGTTGCCGGACGGCGGACCGGATGAGGTTTGTCCGCCGGCACTGGCGGACTCCGCCGGCGCCTTGAGCCTTTGCGCAACACGCTGCGCGATCATGGGTGGCAGCTTCCGCAGTTGCGAGTCAGAGGTCATCTTGACGACAACGGGCTGCTTCGTGGCCAGATCGGTCACTCTGATTGAGTTGTCGCCTGGGTTGACGGAAGAAACCGTTCCCGCGATATTCCGGAACGACCCCGACACGACTTCCTCCGCGCCAAGTTCATCTCCGTTTGCTGTCGATGTCCCGCGCGCACGAAGCTGGTCCCCAGGTCTTATCTCGTCAAGCTTTCCGGGCTTTGCATCGTCGAACTTCACCGAGTCCGGCGCATAGCGTCGAACGATGGTGACGCTCGAAATTCTGATCAATACAGCTTTTTTTGTCCCCGGAGTTCCCATCGAAATCGTAACCGTTCCCGCGGCGGGATCAACGGCCCTGACTAATCCGCCCACGCCACGCTTCTGCCAATCCGCGCGCTCCTGCTCCTGCTTTGCCGCAATATCGAGCTGTTTCATAAGGACGATGGACGTGGCCTGAACAACTCCCCCGCCGGAACCGATACCGCGGACAAGGATGCGATCGCCGGCATGCACATCCTGCAAGCCGATTGGAGCTGCGTCTTTCAGGTCCTTCTGCCCGGGGGCAACGCGAACAATGCGCGTGGAGTCCGGCACAACCACAGTAACCTCGGCTCCCGAGTCGGTGCCGAGCGTGATCTTGTCGCCCGTCACGGCTTTCACGGTTCCCATCGTTCTCGCCTGCGAACTCGCGGACGCCTGCGGCGCGCTTTCGCTTTGCAGGCAGCTCGCGCCGGCAAGCCCTACCAGCCTCGGCGCGCTCATCCCCGCGCAAACGGCGAGCGCAAAAACTAGATTTCTTCTCAAGTACATTCTCGGCCACTCCACATTTCTGCTCGGCAACGATCGATTGCAGACCCCGATGTCCTCCCATTGCCGCCTGGAGAAGCGCTCGCGCCGGGTAGACTGTCTCACACTAATACTGCGCTACTGCAAACCGAAAGGCTAGAAACCACGGACCGACTGCCTGCCATATCGGCCAGTTGGGGTTTCAAGGCAAAAACGGAAGCGCCTTCGCGGTCATTTGATTGAGCTCTCAAAGATTGTCCAATTCTAGGCCATGGGCTGGCAATGCGACACGTGTAAAATGTGCGTAAAGCTTGTTCAAACATCGGCGGCTAAGTGGATAAACACTTCGCCCATTGATTCGTCGCGCTAAGACTGCACGATGCTCTACCTTGCGTCAGGCGGTCTGCGGCGAAAGCCCGCGATGGCGCAACAGGCTGCGAGGCACTGTCGGGCAAAACTCCCGAAACCTGTCCACCTGTAAATGGCGTGGCGAAGGCACTCGGGGACATACCGCACGCCGCACTTGCCAGCCGCACTCACATACGTCAGGCTAAGAGGATTTTTTGATCCCCTGCTCGCGATTCTCGCCGCATGGGCCGTGATCGTCTGGGAAACACAATGCTCATAGGAGTCGAATTGCTACGAGAGCACAAGCCGGGTTAAGATAAAGTCGTTTACTCCGTGAGATCGGTGTTCTAGCGAGATTTATAGCAAGGCTGACGCATGTCCAGTGTTGGCGATGCTGGATAATTGTGGCTGTTTGTGTGGCACAGCTCCCTCGGAGAAGTAATTCGGAGAAGCAGAATGATAGGTGGTAAACGCATCGCGGTGGTCTTGCCGGCATACAACGCCGAAAAGACGCTGGAAACTACGATTTCGGAAGTGCCAGAGCTGGTGGATGATGTGATTCTGGTCGACGACCACAGCTCTGACCGGACAGTTGAGATAGCGAACCAGCTAGGCCTTATCTGCTTCGTTCACAACCGTAATTACGGATACGGCCGGAATCAGCAGACCTGTTACCGTGAAGCTTTGGCCACCGGAGCCGACGTAGTGATCATGCTCCATCCCGACTACCAGTACACTCCGCGGCTGATTACAGCAATGGCCAGCATGGTCGCATACGACGTATACGACGTTGCTCTCGGCTCACGAATCATAGGCGGCATGGCTCTCCGCGGCGGAATGCCTCTTTATAAATACGTGGCAAATCGCTTTTTGACCGCATTTGAGAATCTGTTCCTGGGCGTAAAGCTTTCCGAGTACCATACGGGATATCGCGCATTCAGCCGCGACGTATTGCTGAAGCTGCCCCTACTTGAAAACTCGGACGACTTCGTTTTTGATAACCAGGTGCTGGCGCAGTGCGTTCATTTCGGCTTCCGTGTCGGAGAAGTTTCCTGCCCAACGAAATATTTCAAGGAGGCCTCCTCCATCAATCTCCTCCGTAGTGTTGTTTACGGACTGGGTGTGCTTCGAACGACCATGCAGTTTGCTCTACAAAAATGGGGCATCGCTCACTTTCAGTTTCTCAGTGATGAAGGACGCACGCTAGAGTCAGACATCGCGAGTTACTACTCACGCGATTCACTGGCCAGCCAAGCGAAGTAGCGGGAAATGTCGTTGATACCTCAAGAGCATACCGTCCGTTCGGAATAAAACGATCTAGCTTTGCAGCCAATGATTTTGCAGCCAACGATAAGGAAGATTGCGACCAGCCGGCTAACGCTACGGCAGTTAGGACTGCTGTTAGGTATCACGGCTGCTGCACTGGCAGTGCATGGATACCATCCATACATTGAGGACGCGGAAATTTATCTGCCCGGAATCAAGAAGCTGCTCAACCCGGCTCTTTATCCCTACAACACTGGATTTTTTGCGTCGCATGCGGGGATGACGCTGTTTCCCAACCTTATCGCCGCATCGGTCCGGATTACCCATCTGCCGTTCGACTGGGCTCTTCTGTTGTGGCAGTCGGCCTGTGTTTTCACGCTGCTGCTGGGTTGCTGGAGAATTGGCCGCACGGTCTTTCCCGATCCGTTGTCAAGCTGGGGTGGAGTTGCACTGGTTGCCTCGCTGCTGACGCTTCCGGTGGCGGGAACGCGGCTGTACATCATGGATCAATACTTGAACACACGTTCGCTCTCCACCGCATCGGTGCTAATGATCGTGGCAGACACGACCGAGCGGCGGTATCTGCGAGCCGGATTGTGGGCTTTGTTTACGGCCGCAATTCATCCTCTGATGAGCGTGTTCGGCGTTTCCTTTGCGCTGATCCTGATTGCGGTGCGATGGATTTCGAGCACACCCCGTCTGCATAAAAGCGCGGTGGCCATGTTGCTTCCGCTGGGTCTGTTTCCGCCGGTTTCGAGTGCATACCACGAAGCGCTCCAGAGCCGGTCCTACTTCTTTCTTCTGCGCTGGGAATGGTACGAGTGGGTAGGCATCGTCGCTCCGTTCGTTATTTTTTGGTGGTTTCGCCGCATTGCGCGCAAGCAACAGCTCACCGAACTCGACTTGATGTGCAAAGCGCTGATCGTGTTCGGGTTGCTCTTCTTCATCCTCGGGCTCGCGATTACGGCTCCGGCACGGTTTGAGCGGTTTGCGTTACTCCAGCCGATGCGATCCTTGCACCTGACTTACGTCCTGCTGTTTGTCTTCTCTGGCGGATTGCTGGCGCACTTTCTACTAAGGCGGCATGTTTGGCGATGGCTCATCGTGCTTGTTCCACTCTGCGGTGGCATGTTCTTTGTGCAGCGAGAGCTATTCCCTGCCACGCCGCATCTCGAACTGCCCGGAACGTCCTCGCCCAATCCCTGGGTAATGTCGTTTCTGTGGATTCGGAATAACACGCCGGTTAACGCTTATTTCGCGCTAAACCCGGAACACATGAAATTAGAGACGGAAGAGCAGCACGGATTTCGCGCGCTCGCTGAGCGCTCGATGCTTGCCGATAACGTCAAGGATTCAGGCGCGGTTACGATGTTCCCGGCTTTGGCGGAAACATGGCAGGAACAGATGCGAGCACAGAGCGGCTGGAAAAACTTTCAACGAACGGACTTCGAGCGTTTGAAGCAAACTTACGGCGTCAACTGGGTTGTGCTCGAGAAGCCCTCAAATTTGGGGCTCGCTTGTCCTTATGAAAACGCGCAACTGATGGTCTGCCGGTTGAATTAGACCGAATTCACGGATGCAGGCTCGATGCCTCCATTACTTACAGAAACAGCAACTGAGGATTCCGGCTGTCCCAGTTGCGCCGTCACGCGGGATGACTCTCTGCAAGCGGCGCGGAAAAATCTGGCAGCCAATAACTTCAGAACGGATGGCGCGAAGCCTTGATGCGCCCGTTGCGTATCGAATCCTTGAACCTCTCATAATCCAGCGTCATCTGATCCGCATAAGCGATGGCGAATTTCTCAATTGCCTTGTCGAGCTTCGTTCCTGACCCGATGTAGGCTGCCAGCACGCATGGGTCTCCGGAGCGCGCATGGCCCTTGGCAAGAATCTCCCCGGAGGTGTGCGCATACAACAGAATCCCTTTGCCGTGGAGATCCTCGTTGTCAATCGATGCTTTGTGGTCGCTCAACTGCCTTACCAGATAGTCGCGCCCGCCAAATCGGGTCCAGCCCAGCAACAAATCGGATTGAGTTTGCATGCGGCGTTGCCCCTCTACGACGCGCTGGCCCTGGTTGCCGACGGAATTGGCGTTGCGAAGATAAGGCGCATAGGCGGAAGGAGGTTCTTCCTTGACCTGCAAGAAAAGCGGGTCACGGGAACCATTGCCGAAGTGCAGCACGACATAATCGTGCGTCGCAACGCTGCCGGTGCCCACCACCTTGAATGCGATATCCGCCGGCCGATAGAAGCTCAGAACGTGCTGCCGCTCGGGCGCCAGCGTTTTGCGATAGCTTCCCAAGGCCCGCAAAATCGTGGTGCTCAGAGGGTTCACGACGCGCGTGAGAAACGGTTTTGCCTCTTTGAAAATGCGCGATCCGTCGCGCCGCAGGGCGGTCAGCTTTTCAAGATTTTGCAACGGTGTTGCTCTCGCTGCTTTGTGCAGGACCGACCGGACCGGATCTCCCTCCAGCAACCGGTGTACGCGCATCCTAGCCATGTCCAGCCGCGGCAATTTCGCGAACCGGAGCATGGCTTCGCGATAGGAACGCATCAGAAGCTGCACGGATTGCTGACAGAGCCGGTCGGAATTTCCCGCTTCCCTTCCTGCGAGGATCAAGCTGGTCGCCAGCCGCTTTACGTCCCACTCCCACGGTCCCCAGACCGTCTCGTCGAAATCGTTGACGTCAAAGACCAGGCGGCCGTCGGGTGTGGCAAAGCAGCCCATGTTCCGGACGTGGGCGTCGCCGCAGATTTGGGCTTCGATCTTCGTCACGGGGAGAGTAGCCAGATCCGCGGCCATGAGCGGGACCGCGCCTCGGAAGAATCCAAAAGGAGATGCCGCCATCCTTCCCATCTTGATGGGCAACAGCTCGGGAATTCGACCTTTGTTCGCGGCAATCAGCACTTCGACCGGATCGTGTAAACGCCTGCCCACATCCCACTTCGACTGTTCGGATCGCTTCAATCTTTCGCGACAGCTCAGCCCAACTTGCTTGCATTCATCCTGCCCGCTCACCTTGCTGCTTTTCATGCTCTCAACCCTCGCGGCGTCACTCAACCCAGAGTAGTTTAGAGCAGTTTGGCGAAAGGCATATTCTCATGCAGAGCAACCGGGCGCGCGGGGCCCCGGCGGAGGCGCGCATTTTGAGGAACCCCAGCAAAAAACCCCGGTTCGCAAACCGGGGTACATTGCACGGCCTAACCCATCTTGGGTCTATTTGGGAGACGGCGGGGCTCGCTTGGGATCGTCCAACTTGACCTTCTTAGCGGTCGCCTTGTCGCGTTCCTTCTGAGCCGCGTTTTCACGCTTGGCAACGGCTTTCGGGTCCTGTTTCGTCACTGGACCTGCCTTCACGGCGGGCGTGTATGAGCCCTTCGTATCGAATCCTTTGCCCGATTGGGCCTTGGCTTTTTCGGGACTGGCTGCCTTGGTTGCGGCTTGAGAGTTTTGCTTCACGCCCTGCGCCTGCTTGCTCGCGCTTTTGTCGTCGGCAGCGAGCGTCAACGAGAGCAAGCCTGCAACGATCAGCAGGCACAAAACGGATTTGAGCTTCATTCATCCTCCGGGATATTGTGCTTGAGCACTGATTGACGAAACGCTGGCGTTCCTGAGACTACTCTGGCGAGAGTACATCAACGGCTGTCAATGTCAACGGAGGAATATCGGCAACGTGGGCTGAATCCCAGCCACTAAGTGGTACTCAAAGGACGAATTGCGGCTCTGTAAGCCGTCCACCTCGGTTTCTGAAGTCGACGCCTGTAACGCGCGTGCTTGTTTGACATGCCAGCGTCCGACTCTTACGCGGCTTTCGCCCTGCTTTCCTCGCCGCTGTCGACGTAGGAATCCACGTTGATGTGGAAAGACTCCAACAGGCAACCGCGGCCCGGCATGGTTAGCCGGTTGATCGAAGTGATTGCGTCGTTCAGGTCTTTTGCCGTCATCTCTTTTACCTTGAGCGTGATATCGAGGTCGTATTTCACGGGGCCGCCTCGCTCTTTCCCGAATTCTGTTTTTCGGTCAGACAGAGTTCCCCCTAACATCCGCGCAAGACTGAATAGCGAGCGGCTACTGCAAACCGGGCATTTGTCATTCGAGCTGGTGCTGACTACCTCGCAGTCAATACACAACACGGCATCTTGCATGGAAATGAAACTTCGATCCGGACCAGCTCCGCCATGCATCATAGGCCCCCTTTTGATCGTGGCTACTACAGAGGGCTGAGCATGCCTCTGAGTTGCCTGCGGCTGGGAGGAAAGTGCGGAGTCAGCACGCTGTAGCCGTAACGCACAACGGCAACCGGCGTGCCCGGTCAGCATGCATCTGCTTGACTTTTCGTCGCATTTTAATAGATATTAATTTCAAGAGCGGGTGAAGGAGTTCGCCTTTAACCGCTGTCCCACCAAAAGCCGGGACAGATGATGACTCCTGACAGGGATTCTTGTCGCGGAGTCATGTTTCCCGGCAACGATCCACTACAAACAAGGAGCTGCGTTCAATGGAGAACGTGTGGGTACTTGCCGCGTTGTGGGTGGGTTTGGCGCTCATCGCCACGCTGCTTGCGATTTGGTTCAAGATTTCAACTGCGCTTACGGAGATTGTCGTTGGGACGGTTGCTCAATTTGTCATTATGGCTTTTATCGGTCATGGCGGGCTTGGGGCAAAGGCTGGCTGGGTTACTTTCCTTGCGGGAGCAGGCGCCGTTGTCCTCACTTTCCTTGCCGGCGCCGAACTCGATCCCGTGATTTTCCGCACCAAATGGAAAGAGGCGACGGTTGTGGGGCTCGTGGGCTTTTTCGGTCCTTTTCTTGGCTGCGCGGCCATTGCCCACTACGTACTCCACTGGGGAGCACGTCCCAGTTGGTTGGCTGGAGTCGCTCTGAGTACCACATCAGTTGCCGTCGTCTACGCAGTAATGCTAGAGCTCGGGTTCAACAAGACTGATTTCGGCAAAGCCATTCTGGCATCTTGCTTCATAAACGACATCGGAACCGTCATCGCACTCGGCTTGATCTTCTCGCCCTTCACGCTGAAGACGCTGATATTCGTCGTAGTTTCTGTCCTGGTGTTTGCCGCTCTGCCGTTCGTGACTCCGAGGTTCTTTCACAAATATGGCGGTCGAGTGTCCGAACTGGAAGCGAAGTATCTGCTGTTCGTGCTGTTTGCCATGGGAGGACTGGCTGTTTGGGCGGGCAGCGAAGCCGTGTTACCGGCTTATATGATCGGAATGGTGCTGGCGGGCACGATCGGCAAGGATCACATTCTCGTACGCCGCTTGCGCACCTTGACCTTTGGACTCCTGACACCCTTTTACTTCCTCCGTGCAGGATCATTCGTTTCGGTTCCGGCGTTGCTTGCCGCTCCGCTGGTCTTCGTTGTATTGTTCTTCGCCAAGATGTTCTCAAAAATTGTCGGTCTGCTGCCCACCGTAAGGGCTTTTCAGTATCAGCGGGAAGAGGGCCTCTATTACACATTGATGATGTCCACCGGCCTGACGTTCGGAACCATTTCGGCCTTGTTTGGATTGAACCACAACATCATTACGGAAGCTCAGTATTCGTTCTTGGTTGCGACCGTGATCGGTAGTGCGGTTATCCCGACCGTTATCGCGAATGCGTTTTTCATGCCGCGGCATTTGTTACCGAAGGCCGCGAAAGCCACAAAGCAAGCACAGGCTCTGCCGTCAGAAGTGCTCGCAGATGCAGACGCAGACTAGGAGGCGCTATGGAGCACAGGAGACATACGCGTTTTCAAAAAATTTTGATCGGCTACGACGGGTCCGAACAGTCCGAAAAGGCGGTCGATGCCGCCATATCGATTGCCCGATGTCATGACGCATACGTATTGGCTCTGGCGGTGGCGCGTCCTCCCGAACCGCCAACCTCGGTGGAGCTGGAGGCGGCCCTGGACGATGCGCGAGAACATTTCGAAGCCGGCCTGAAGAAGGTTGTCGAACGCGCGCAAGACCAAGGCGTGACCATCGAAACCGATTTTGCCGTCGGCCACCCCGGAGAGCAGCTTATTCACCGCGCCGAGGAGGAGCATTTCGATCTGATCATCGTCGGTCGCAGAGGAACGTCGCTGTTCCAAAAGATGATCCTGGGGTCGGTATCGGAACGCGTGCTTCGCTATGCACATTGCCCGGTGATGGTGGTGAAGTGAGGCGCGATGAAAATCGTCATCATTTCAGACTTGCATGGCAACTTCGATGCGCTCTCCGCGCTCCCGGAGTCTGGCGATGAGCTTTGGGTGCTCGGAGACCTCGTGAACTATGGACCGCAGCCCTCCGAAGTCGTGAATTTTGTGCGTTGCCATGCAGCCGCTGTGGTCCGTGGCAATCACGACAACGCGGTAGGATTTGACGTGGACCCGCGCTGCAACCCTCGCTATCACGCCATGGCCAGCGCCACCATGCAGGTCAGCAGTGCTGAGCTGGATGAAGAAGCTAAAGAATTTCTTCGTGGCCTACCCAAGACGAGAATCCTGGAACATGACGGTAAGCGCTTCCTCTTGTGCCATGCCATCCCCTCCGATCCGCTTTTTGGGTATTGCCCAGAGGGCTCGGACAAATGGCAGCAAGAGGTGCGAACAATCCAGGCCGACTATCTTCTGGTTGGCCACACGCATACGCCATTCATTAAACGGGTGGGGCAAACAACCGTGGTCAACCCAGGCAGCCTGGGGCAACCGAAGACCGGCAAGCCAGACGCCTGTTACGCGGTGTGGCAGGACGGGCATTTCGAACTGAAACAGTTTTCCTATGACTTGGAGCGTACTTTAGAGCGCATCCAAGGCATGCCCGTGCCTGCCGACATCCAGCGAGATCTGGCGACGGTCCTGCGCACAGGCTCCGTCTAACAGAATGGACAAGTCGCCGATCGCTTTATGCGATTGTCCGTGCAGGGCAGAAACAATGCGGGCAAGTGAACACTCCGATCCTTCGCTGAACGAATACCAGCTTCGGGCTCTGCTTGTTTCCTGTCAGCACATTGATAAGCTGCTAGGCGAAATCGAAGGCGTATTGAGCAGTTCCCAATCAGGGTCGGCTTTCCCTAAGTATTTTGACGATCTTTCGCCCTTACAACACGACACAATCGACGATTACATCCGCCGCATGCGCGCGGATCTTCTCCGAATAGCTGCGGAGCAGGACATCGTTTCAGAGAGAGCGAAAATCCCAGCATCGCATTCTATCCACGCGACCATGACCTTCATCGAGATCGCTATCGAGGAGCTCAGTCCGGACAAGATGCGAGGTTACGGGCCTATGTCCAAAGCTGGTGCGGCATATTTGAATGAACTGGTACAGCAGCTCCATGCGTCCGCCCAGCAACTGCATCGATACGTGCTCCAGCGTGGCACACCGAAATGAAAGCGATCCAAAGATGACGGCTGTCTTTCATCGAGAAGAAGAGATCGACGCCCTGCGCAAGCGGTTTGCAGTCCGCAAGTCTGTCTTGCTCCACGGACCGTCAGGCGTCGGGAAGACGTTGCTTCTTGAACACGTCATGCCAGACTTTCCTCACGTTTTGTACTGTGCGCAGTCAAGCAGTTCGCAAGCGGTATTTCGCAGCCTGGCCGAGATCCTGGCGCACAAGCAGGATGCAGTGATCCTCCGCAAGCTGGGCAGTCGCCCGGCGGAGACCATCCGGCAAAAGACGGCTGTTTCGCTCAAGGGAATTGTCCTAAGTGTTCTGCGCGGGGCGAAGTACATGGTTGTTCTCGATCACCTGCATCGTCCCTCGCATTCCTTCGCCGCGATGGTTCATGAATTAATGATCTCCTGTTCCGTCCCCGTAGTTGCCGTAGCGAGGTCTGCGCATATGGAAGATGCTGGGTTTGTCGCCCCGCTATTCGCAGACCGCGCTGACAAACTCGCAATCAAGAACTTCGATCCTGAGACGGCCCAGGGATTTGCCAAGCTGTCTGCGGAAGATCTTAAGCTCCGCGCAGAAAACCTCGACGATTTTCTTACCCGTCTCGTTGAGTTCAGCGAGGGCAATCCGGGAGCGATCGCGAGCATGATCGACATGGCAACGACGTCGAAGTATCGTCTTGAGGATCACATCATAGTCTCGCCGCTTTACATCGACTTTCGGCTTCGGTGTGCAGCCGCGAACTCGGAGTAGATAGGCGTCGGAAAACGAGTATTGGCAGCTTGAGGTCTACTGAGCTAAGAATGTCTACGCAATCCGATTCAATAGCTGACGATGAGGGCCAGCGGGTGACCACGACGAGCGATGCCAAGCCAAGTCTCGAATTGGGCGATGCCGTACTCCTGCGGCTGGCTGCTATTGCCGACGAGTTTGGCGCGGAGCACACCTCCGGCGATGCTCGCTCCGTGGCCGAGCGGGTTGCGGAAGGCCGGTTCTATGTTGCTTGCGTTGGTCAGTTCAAGCGGGGCAAGTCGACGCTGATCAACGCCCTGATTGGCGCTTCGATTCTTCCCGCGGGAGTAGTGCCGGTCACCACCGTGCCAACCGTCATTCGCCATGGCGACCACCCCCGGGCGCGGATACGTTTTCAATCCGAGGGCTGGTCCGCTGTCCCGCTGGACAAGCTGGATGAGTATGTCTCCGAAGACAAGAACCCGGAGAATACGAAAGCGGTGGCGGGTGTGGAAGTCTTTTTTCCCAGCTCCCTGCTCGCCTCCGGCATGTGTTTTGTCGACACGCCTGGGCTCGGCTCGGTATTCGCCGGCAATACCGCCGCCACCAACGATTTCATCCCGCACATCGATGCCGCGATGATTGTCATCGGCGCTGATCCGCCCATTTCCGGCGAAGAGCTTGCCATTGTCGAAACCGTCGCGAAGCAGGTCAGCAACTTATTGTTCGTGCTCAACAAGGCCGACCGCGTGGGTCCGGGCGAGTTGGCTACGGCAACGGCGTTTGCACGCCGCGTGCTCGAAAAGCGGCTTAACCGGCCAGTTCCGATGATTTTCGAAACCAGCGCAACGGAACAGATCGAGAATCGCGGCTCCGGACGCGGCTGGAGCAAGCTGGTTGCGGCCCTGCAAGAGCTGGTTGAGAACTCTGGAAGCAACCTGGTGCGCGAATCGGCACAGCGCGCTTTGACGCGCACCGCGGAGCAACTGCTTCGGATCATTGCCGAAGAACGGCAAGCCTTGCGGCGCCCGGTCGAGGAGTCGCAGCGCCGGATCGCTCAATTGCGCGAAACGCGCGCCCAGGCCGAGATATCCATGCGCGAACTTGGCTACCTTTTCACAGCCGAGCAGCACCATCTTTCAGACATGTTTGGCGACCGCCGGCGAGAGTTCCTGGCGAAGGTGCAACCGGAGGCGCAGCAAGCGCTCGAAAGAGTGTTTCACAAGCTGCGGCGAAGAAGCGGGCCTGCATTCCGTCGCGAACTGATGCACACCGCACAGCAAATGGCAAAGGAACGGCTGCTGCCATGGCTTGAGCGTGAAGAGCACGATGCAGAGCGAGCTTACAGGGCCGTTGCTAAGCGCTTCATTGAGTTCGCCAATGAGTTTCTCAACAGACTGGCCACGACTGGCGTACCGGAACTGGCGCAGCTTCCGCGCGCCCTCGACCCGGAAAAAGGGTTCAGAGCGCGTTCCGAGTTCCACTTCAACCTGCTCGAGCGTATCGCGGCGCCGGCATCGCCTCTGCGCCTGATCGCCGACTTTGCACTGGGTGCAGTTGGAGCATATGGTCCGTTCCAACGTGACGCGCAGCAGTTCCTGAATCAGTTGCTCGAATGGAATAGCGCGCGTGTTCGCAGTGATGTGGACAACCGAGTCATGGAAAGCCGGCACTGGCTGGAAACCGAAATTCGCATCCTTTTGCGGGAAGTCACCGCGGTGGCCGAACGCGCACTAGACCATGCGCGCACCCTGCAAGCGGAAGGCGCTGCAGCCGTAGACAATGCCTTGGCGCGTCTGGATGCACTTGAGGCCGAAATCAGGTCTTTCGTCACGAGTAGCGTCACGGCTCTGTGATGACCATCATGACCGCTGATCAGAGAGCGGGGGCATCGCCGCAGCGTGCTGGAGTACCTCCTGCCTGCTGTTCACGCGTACGCTGCAGGCCGGACGCATTTTTTCACGGTTGTCCAGGGGGCACCCGATGAAGTTTCAAGGCATCCTCTTTCAAAGCACGCTAGACCGTGTTCCAGACGAGCAGCTCACCGCGCCCGATTTTTTCGTTGATCTCAATCTCGATCAGATCATCGCTGCGATTGTGGCGGGCAAAGAGGAATACAATCTAAACCCCTTCTTTTATGCGTCCTTGCGCGACGTTGACGCCATTACCTGGCGCCACGAAATCATGCAGGATCTCGAAAGTATCCGCCTGTTCGACAACATCAAGGCCTTTGCCGAAAACATGCGCGCGATGCGCAAACATCTCGCCCAAGCCGACAAGCTCTACTACAAGCTCCAAAAAGAGCGCTGGTTTCTTGACGCGGTGGACATTTATTGCGATGCCGTGACCCGCCTGGTTCATGACTTGTCCGTTACAGAATTCACATCCCGCGGTCTTTTGGCGTTCAGAGAATATGTGACCTGGTATGCCGCGTCCGAGCGCTTTACTTCGCTTCTTGAGCAAACGAAAAAGCTCGCGGCCGATCTCTCAGCAATACATTACACCGTTCTCATCAATAGTCCCCACGTCCAAGTCCGCCACTTCAGCGGCGAGCCCAATTACAGCGCGGAGGTCGAGGCGACATTCGAGAGATTCAAACAGGGGGGCGTCAAAGATTACACCTTCAAGTTTATCGACTCACCGGAAATGAACAACGTAGAAGCCGAGATACTGGCTCTGGTGGCCCAGTTGTACCCAGAGATATTTTCAGCACTCGAAAATTACTACACAGCAAATAAAGATTTCCAGGACAACACGATCGTCACATTCGACAGGGAAATCCAATTCTATGTCGCTTATCTGGAGCATGTCGCCCGCTTCAAAAAGGCGGGATTGAATTTCTGTTATCCGCGCGTCGTCCAGGGATGCAAGGAAGTTTACAACTATCAAGGCTTCGATCTGGCCCTGGCCGGCAAGCTCATCCCCGAACGTGCTGCCGTTGTTTGCAACGACTTTCAACTCAGGGACCGGGAGCGCATGATCGTCGTGTCTGGTCCAAACCAAGGTGGTAAGACGACCTTCGCCCGTGCCTTCGGCCAACTGCATTATCTCGCGAGCCTGGGCTGTCCCGTTCCCGGTACGCGAGCGCAATTGTTCCTTTTCGACAATCTCTTCACGCATTTCGAAAGAGAAGAAAACATCAACAATCTCCGTGGCAAGCTCCAAGACGATCTCGTCAGGGTTCACCAAATCCTCGATCGCGCCACGCCGAACAGCATCATCATCATGAACGAGATTTTCACGTCCACCACGTTGAGGGACTCCATCGTCCTGAGCAAGAACATCGCAGCGAAGCTCACGGCATTGGACCTGTTGTGCCTTTGGGTGACGTTCGTCGATGAGTTGGCGTCGCTGGGTGAGCAGACCGTGAGCATGGTCAGCACGGTCGTCCCCGAGAATCCTGCGCTGCGAACCTACAAGATCATCAGACGGTCTGCGGACGGTCTCGCCTACGCAATGTCAATCGCCGAGAAGTACCGGCTCACCCACACTATGATCAAGGAGCGCATCGGCTCATGAAGGCGCATCTCCTGCATCGCGATCAAGACATCGACCTACAGCGGCCGTTGCCGTGGAACGAGGAAGCGCTCACCAAAGACCTGGCGCTGAACACCTTGTTCAACACGATTGCGCGGGGCGACAAATTTGTCTTCGAGGTGGCAAGAAACGTTATCTTGTCGGGCTTGGATAATGATCTTGCGACGATCCGATATCGCCAGAATATTCTGCAAGATTGCCTGAACCACCCTGCCGTGGTCCGGGAGCTTTACGCTGTCGTCGTCGAGGCAATGGAAAAGGAGAAGAAGCACTATTACTTCAGTCTCTGGCGACATCCCGAATGGTTACTACGGGGATCGATAGAATTGTTGGAGATGTTCCTAGGCATGGTCAAGAAGCTAAGGAAGATCGCCGATTCGCATGCCGACAAATTCGTTTCGGAGGGCTGGACGGCTTTCTTCGCGACGTTGCAAAGAGAGCTTAGTGACGAGTACTTCTTCCGTGTCCGGTATCACTTGGAGCAGTTGAAGTTCCGCAATGGTGTGTTGCTCAGCGTCGGATTGGGCAAGGGCAACAAGGGCACAAATTATGTCCTTCATATCCTTCGCCAACCGCACCACCGAAGGTGGGAGTGGCTGACATGGCTCGTCACGGAGTGGCTGAAACAGTTCTTCAGATGGGAGTGGCTGGCGCGGCGTTTCGGGCGACGACCGTCGGTTTTTGAATTCACGCTCCATCCTCGCGATGAAAGTGGTGCCAAGGCGCTCGCGGAACTGCGAGACCGGGGGATTAGCCTCGTTGCCATTGCGCTCACCCAATCGAAGGATCATGTGCGCAGCTTTTTCGACATGCTGCGGACAGAACTGGCGTTCTACGTCGGTTGTGTGAACCTGCACGAGCAGCTTGCCAGGAAGGGGGAGCCTACGTGCTTTCCCTTGCCAGCGGCGGCCGAGGAGCACCGACTGTTGTTTCGCGGAATATACGATGTCTGTCTGGCGTTGAGCCTGGACCAACGCGTGGTCGGCAACGATGCGAATGCCGACAAGCAAGACCTGGTGATCGTGACGGGCGCCAACCAGGGCGGCAAATCGACTTTTCTTCGCAGCGTCGGCTTGGCTCAGTTGATGATGCAATGCGGGATGTTCGTGCCGGCTGATTCTTTCTGTTCCAGTGTCTGCGACGGCCTTTTCACGCATTACAAACGGGAAGAAGACACCAGCATGAAAAGTGGGAAACTCGATGAAGAGCTCAGCCGGATGAGCGATATCGTCGACCATATCACTTCACATCCCATGATCCTGTTGAATGAATCCTTTGCGGCGACCAACGAGCGCGAAGGCTCGGAGATCGCGCGGCAGATCGTGTCGGCTTTATTGGATAATCGGGTCAAGATTGTTTGCGTGACGCATCTTTATGAATTGGCGCATGGCTTCTATGAGAGGAACCAGGGAAACGTTCTGTTCCTGCGAGCCGAACGGCAAGCCGACGGAGCCCGGACATTCAAATTGATCGAAGGAAAGCCGTTGCAGACGAGTTTCGGCGAAGACTTGTACAACAGCATCTTTGGCGCTTTGATTGGCTAGAAATGCCGCTGCCACCGTCTCGTTGTGGATGGCGGCTGGACCGCTCACCAGCCGGGCGGCACCGTACACGGGCGGCGTGTGGTCGCCATGTTCGCTAAGCGCGAGATTAAAGGAGGTGCTTTGCATGCGACGTAGGGCTGCCGTTCTGTTGACCACTGTTTTTCTAGTCATCTGCGCCTGCCGGCTCCGTGCCGAAACGGCAAACAGCGCGGCACCTCAACCAGCCGAGCCGCTAATATCTGTTATGGTCGGCAGCATTTTTGATGGCAAGTGGGGATATATCGATAAGACGGGGAACTTCATCATCTCGCCACGGTTCGAGTCTGCTGCCGGCTTTTCCGAAGACCTTGCAGCCGTCGAGCTTGGCGGTAAGTACGGCTTCATAGACAGAACCGGCAAGTTCGTGATCCCTCCGCAGTTCGATGCTGCTGACAGCTTCTACGAGCAAATGGCTCTGGTATGGTTGAACGACAAGTTTGGCTTCATCGATAAGACGGGAAAGTTTGTCATCAAGCAGCGGTTCACTCAGGCGTTTGGCTTCCATGAACAACTTGCGGCGGTGAAAGTCGGCGAGAAGTGGGGCTATATCGACAAAACCGGGAATTTCGTGATTGCTCCACAGTTCGATTATGCCTTGAACTTCCACGAACACCTGGCAGTCGTGACCATCGATCACAAAGCCGGATACATAGACACCACTGGAAAGTTCGTCATTGCGCCGCGCTTTCCTTATGCGCATCCATTCATCGATCAACTGGCGCTTGTGGGCCTGGACGGCTATGGTTACATCGACAAAACGGGGACAATCGTCGTTACTCCGCAGTTTCCTTTGGCTTTCGACTTCTCCGAAGGGCTGGCCGCCGTGAGCATCGGGGGGGGCACGTATGCCTATATCGATACGACAGGAAAGATTGCCATCGCTCCACAATTTAGCGATACCGGCAAGTTCTCCGAAGGGCTGGCTGCCGTGCAGGTCGAAGTCAAGGACCATTACAAGTATGGGTATATAGACAAGACCGGAAGGTTCGCGATTCCTCCGCGGTTTGATTACGTTTGCCGCTTCCGCGGAGATCTGGCTGCCGTGCGCGTCGACCGTAAATGGGGTTACATCGATCGCACGGGAAAGTTCGTGATTACCCCGCGCTTCGATGACATCTGGGGCTGCGGGATAGAGCCACTTGGCTCCTAGCGCGCCCTTGCTCCGCGCTTCGGGCCTCAATAGCGGAAACGGTAGCGGACCTCGGCGTATATCTGCCGCGGGTCGTTGTAGTGAAATCCGCCGAAGGTCAGACTGTTATCAAGCAGCAAGCGCCGGTTAGTCAGGTTCAGCACGTGCACAGCCGCGGATACGCGTTCGCCGAGCTGTTTGCCCAGGGAAGCATCCCATTGCGCGTGTCCGGGCAGGTAGGGTGGCGGAGCGTTGCCGTTGGTAAATCCCGAGCCGTAGTAGAAATTCATCGCCAGAAAGCTGCGCCATGGAAGGTTCACGTCGCCCCCGACGTTCAGTGTATTGCGCTGGTCGTGATCGAGCGGGAATAGCGGTGTTGCCGGCGAAAAATCGGTCAGGCCACCGGTAATCGCGCCGCCACCGTAGGCCACCTGGTTGGAGTAGGCGAGGCGCAGTTGTGCGCGCTTCGCTATGCGCGGGCTTCTGAGCGTGAGTTCCCACGCTCGAATGACGGCCTTGCCGATGGTGATCGGGAAAAAGATGTTCGACTCGCCGACATTATTGTGATCAAAAAAGTTGGTGGCAACGGTTTTGAAGTTGTCCACGTCCAGAAACCAGCCGCGGAATGGGATGCTGATGCCAAACTGGTATTCGCGATCACGTTCGCCGCGCAGCGGAATAAATCCCAGGCTCTGGCTGGTGACGAATTGCAACAGCGGCCCGGACGCGGTGAGCAACGGCGGAGCCTGATAGTAGTTTCCGTAAAACCCGCGTAGCACCCAGCGCAACTTGGGAATCATCACGGTTGCCCCAACGCGCGGGTTAACCGCCGTCTCCGTTACACCTCCGGAAAAGTGCGTAGGACGCATACCGGCCATTAGCGTAAGCCACTGTGTCACCTTCAACCGGTCGTCCACGAAGAAGGCAAGCAGGCTGCCGTTGGCCAATTCATGGTCGGTAAAGTTGGCGCTGCTGCCATCGTTGAAGATAACGCCGAAGGTCTGATTGTCGTGCTGTCCGAAGCCGTAAGCGCCAATCTGCAGGTTATTAGGCCCGGTGTTGGCGCTGAAAGTTACCTGCGCTCCACCGTAGGTTGAAGCGCGAAGGTCGGTGGTGGCGGTTGGCGTGTCGTTCGGATTGCTCTCGTAGTTGGCGCTGTTGTAGTGAAAAAACGGAGAAACTGTCAGCAGCATCTTCGGGTTGAAGACATGCACCCAGGAGAAGTTCACCACCGCATCGGCCTCGTGCTGTCCGTCGCGTAGTCCACTACTGTTGTACTGTTGATTTCCCGCCGAGTTCGGGGACGGGTCATAGGGTATTTGATAAAAATCACGGCGCAGCAAGCTGATCAGCCGCAGTTGGTCCGATGGCTTCGGGTTATAGATCAGTGAAGTGAATCCTCCGTAGCCGTTTTCCGCATCGTGCACGACATTGGCCACCGGGGTTTGCACGCCGTAATTGCTGCGGTTGCCATTGACGCTCGCGTAATACGCAAAGCGTTCCGTGTGTCCACCCAAATTGAATTGGTCGTTCGTCTGGTAGAAGTTGCCGAAGCTGGTTATCAGCTCGGCTTCGTTACTCCGTTCGAATCCGGTACGTGGAACGACATTGAAGACACCATAGGTCCGGTCGCCAAACTCAGCCGTGTAACTGCCCCGGTTCGCTTCCAGGTAATCCACATCTTTGGGATCGAACTGCGGTCCCAGGTTGGAAGCGATATTCGTGTTAGGCACCGGAACACCGTCGATCAACCAGCTCACCTGGTGTCCGCCGCGCATGTGCAGTTGGTCATGTGTCACATAGGCGCCCGGCACAAAGTCGGTGATCATAGCCAGGCTGTTAGAACGATCCGCACCGGGAGTACGTTCCACGTCGGTTCGATCCACAATTGTTTTTGGCGTAGGAGTGTCGGTCGGAATAACTTCAGGTGCGGCTGTAACGTTGACGGATTCGGTGACGCCTGCCACGCGCAGTGCAAAGTGCACGACGGGTTGAGTGCCGGAATGAACGACTACCGGTTGCGTCATTTCCGCAAAACCCGCGCTGGTAACGCTCACCGTGTATTCGCCCACAGGCACGGCCATGAACTCAAAGGTGCCACTGCTTCCCGTGGTTGAGCTCCGCTTCCAGTCAGATGAAACCGCGCGCAACGTGACTTCAGCTCCGGAGACCGGATGGTGCTGCGTATCGTGAATGACTCCTTGGACGGAACCGAAAACGGTGCCATACGCCGAGGCTGCCAATAGAAGCATGCAGGCGAGAAAAAAATTGCGCAGATAGGACATCACTCCTCCCGACTGCCGCCGATCAATCCTGGCCAGGCGATATACCTGGCGCGGGTTTTCGTGCCGGAATCGATGGTTTCGCTTTGACTACCGGGACCTAGTCGAGGAGAGAGGGAGGTCCGCGCTTCCAGTTAACGCGCGCTTCAGAGATGCGTGCCGCAAGAGTGTCTTGAACGAAGACTGCGGGATGGCTGACCAGTCCGACGTAGTAAATCGAGTGCAAAGGAATTCCCGCGCCACGCCGGTCACTCGGCGCAAATAGCGCGGAGCGGAAGGGACACGGCTCGGAGGCACTTTCCGCCGTTGTCCCGCGCTGCTGCTTCAACGTTGAACCCGCATCCTGAAGCAGCATTGCGCAGTGATGCCGGCCGTCTCTTTGGCAGCAGGCCGGTAGCGTGGATGCCGGAGCGGAAATCGCCAGCGGTAGGCTAGTAGGCAACAGCAGGGCAATCAGAATCGCCGCGGCTACAGCATTACGCATTGGGGAGTAGATGTACCGGAAATGCAAGTTGTTTGCCTTGACGCCGACTGCACACAGCACCCAGCCAGCAAAGGAACTAAGGTTTCCCTAACCCATACCCCTCTAATACCCTAACCCATACTTAGTTCTGCCGTCGCGAAATGTTTACGGAAGGCGCCGGAGCGGACGCTTCTCCAGAGCCGACGGCATCTTATACAGAGTTCCTGGGCAGATCTGCGCGTGCGCAGCGCGGTAGGAAGGAAGCACAACACGATTATGCAAGGAGTCCCGGCCGAATGAAACGTTTAATAGAAGCGACATATTCCCTGTTTGTGACGCTCATTTCAACACTCGTGTTTTGCGCGATGAGCATCTCTTCAACTCCACTCCACGCGGAGACCGTGTTTGCCAACCTCGATCAGGTGTCGGGATGGGAGTCATGTACCGTGTGTGCGGGCGCGAACGGGAGCGGGCCGTCGGCTAAGTATTCCATGACCCAGAACGTCGCGTCTCCGTCCATTGACGGTCACTCGGCCCGCTTCAGCATCAGCGGGAAAACGCCTTATTCTGACGCCTTGTGGTGGAAACAACTTGGCGCCCACGATAGCGTCACTAACTTTGTTTACGACCTCTACTTCTACTACACGAACCCCTCCGCCCCACAGTCGCTCGAGTTCGACGTCAACCAGACCGTGAATGGCAAATGGTTCATTTTCGGCACACAATGCTCGATGCGCAGCTCGCATCAGTGGCAGGTGTGGGACGCCAGCGCGGCGAGCTGGAAGAGTACAGGAGTCGCGTGCGCTGCGCCTAAACCATACGTCTGGAACCATCTGACTTGGGAATTTCAGCGAGTGTCAGGCAAGGTCCGGTTCGTGTCGCTTACCTTCAATGGGCAGAAGCACTATATCAATCGGACTTATGCGCCACGCACGGGCGGCAGCCATCAACTCAACGTCGCTTTCCAGATGGATATGAACAGCTCGGCAACCGCCTACCAGGTGTGGCTGGACAAGGTGAGCCTCTCTGTCTGGTAGTGGAAGCGCAACCGCTATTAAGGTGGAAACGATTTTGTTGCATACTTGCGTTTGGACAACAAGACCCGGCCTAGGAGTCGACGTCCAGCCTTTGTTTCAACCTTCGCGGTTGCGTCCGCCGTGTTTACGTGTTCAACTGGAAGTGTCTATATGCGTCGATGTCGGTAAACCCGATCCCCTTCTGAGCGACGCCGGTTCCCTGCATTCTTGCAACCTTCAATCGCAGCCCCTTGGGGCTAGCCATATTCCATTTTGGAGATGAAACATGACCATTGCTGCAAGCGTTATCGAGCTTATCGGGCGTACTCCGCTCGTTCAACTGAACCGGGTGACGGAAGGCTCTTTCGCCAAAGTCGTCGCTAAGCTGGAGAGCGCGAACCCGGCCAATAGCGTGAAAGACCGCATCGGCTACGCCATGATCGAAGCCGCCGAGCGCGAAGGCAAGATTAAGCCCGGCAAGACTGTGTTGATCGAGCCCACCAGCGGCAACACGGGCATTGCTTTGGCCTTTGTTGCCGCCGTCAAGGGATACAAACTCATTCTCACCATGCCGGAGACGATGAGCCTTGAGCGTCGCGTTCTGCTGCGCGCCTTCGGAGCCGAACTCGTGCTCACCCCCGGCCCGAACGGCATGAAGGGGGCCATGGCGAAAGCCGAGGAGATTTTAGGCCAGACGCCGAATGGCTACATCCTGCAACAGTTCGACAATCCGGCAAACCCGAAAATTCACTTCGATACCACGGGCCCCGAAATTTGGAACGACACCGATGGCAAAGTGGATATTCTCGTCTCCGGCATCGGGACCGGCGGCACGCTGACCGGCGTCAGCGAATACATCAAGGCCAAGAAGCCCGGGTTCAAAGCCATCGCCGTGGAGCCGACCGACAGTCCCGTGCTCTCGGGCGGCAAGCCCGGACCGCACAAGATTCAGGGGATCGGCGCCGGTTTCGTCCCCAAGGTTCTCAAGACGGACCTCATCGACGAAATCGTCCAGGTCACCAATGACGAGGCTATCGCGATCGCGCGACGGCTGCCGCTGGAAGAAGGTCTGCTGGTCGGCATCTCTTCGGGCGCGGCGGTGAGTGCGGCGTTAAAAGTTGCGCAGCGTCCGGAGAACGCAGGCAAGCTGATCGTGGTGATCCTTCCGGATTTCGGCGAGCGTTACCTCTCCTCCGTGCTGTTCGATCAGCTTCGGCAGGAAGTTCAGCAACTGAAGACATCCCCGATCCCCGAGGCCGCGCCAGTCGCCGCCAAAAACTAAAGCGGTTCCGGAGTTGGCGTATCCGGAGCCGTCGCAGTCGGACCGGCTCGCACGATTCGTGGCTTCGATGTGAGAACCTGCGGCGAAATCACATCGAGCTGCGAATCGGCGGGCGTGGCCTGCTAGAGCACTCTATAGTTGGCATGCTCATGGCTATCACGGCTTCACCGGGCACACCTTCCGCGAATCCAGGCTATGGCTCCAGCATCTCCGCGTCTTCGGAGATGAGGTGCACCTCAACTTCGTCTCCCGCGGAAAACGAGACGCGCTCGGCCGGAAGCATGGCCAGCCCGTCGGCCATGAGCATGGTCTTCAAGATACCTGTATTCTGATCACCCGAACTGTAGGCGAGAAGCTTTCCGTCCACCGACTCAAGTCTGACTCGCAGGAACTTGATTTTGCCCGGCTTCTTCCGCGCTTCCTCTTGCAGAATTGCACGAACCAAAGGCTTCAGCACCCGCCTGTGGCCCATCATCTTCAAGAGCGCGGGCCTGACGAACTCTTCAAAGGTAATCATCGACGCGACAGGATTGCCGGGCAGGCAGAAAATTGGTTTCCCCTCTCGAAGACCGAAGCAGGTTGGCGCTCCAGGTCCTATGTCGACCCGGCGAAAGACTTGCCTCATGCCCAGTTCGGCGAGAACCTCCCGCACCAAATCGCGTTCGCCGGCGGATACCCCTGCTGAAGTAATGAAGGCGTCCGCCTTGAGCCCTTCGGACATTTTTTGCACATGACTGGCGCGGTTGTCGCGAGCAATCCCGAGGATCACCGGCGTCGCGCCACACCCCCGGACGCCGGCAGCTAACGACAATCCGTTGCTGTCTACAACCTTGCCAGGGGCCAGCGCTTCCCCGGCTTCCAACAGTTCATCCCCCGTTGAAAGAATGGCGACCGTGGCCTTGCGATGAACCGACACCAGCGCCCTGCCGCATGAAGCCAGCATGCTGATCTCCGCCACGCGCATGACTCTACCCGACGGGATGACGGTTTCGCCGCAGCGAACGTCTTCGCCCACAAAGCGAATATGCTGGCCCCGAACCACAGGCGCTGTCATGCGGACCTGATTGCCGCACTCCTCTGCGTCCTCGAAGGGCACTACGGTGTCGCAACCCGGAGGAATCGGCGCTCCGGTCATGATCTTTATCGCGCAGCCCGCGTCGACGGGACCGGTCGCCACGGCACCGGCAGGCACAAAGCCGGTAATCCGCAGGCTGGCCGGTTGCTGGCAATCGGCCCAGCGGACAGCGTAGCCATCCATGGCCGCGTTGTCGCACAAGGGCAGGTCCCACGGCGTCACGATGTCCTCGGCGGTCACTCGCCCGAGAGATTCCAGCAGTTCTACACGTTCCGACGCCAACTGCGTAATACTGTCCAGAATCAAGCGGCGTGCTTCTTCAAAGCTTGGCATAACGATATCCGTCCACGGCGCGGCCCGGCGCTTGCCCGTTGTCCTCGACAATCCTTTCCACCTTGCCATCGAGAAGCCGGATCACTCTGCTCTCGGTCCTCTGTCCAAGCTGCTCATTGTGGCTCGACATGACAACCGTCGTTCCCCGGCTGGAAAGAGAGATCACGAGCGTTTCAATAATCTGCGCACTCTCCTTGTCCACGTGGGCCAGAGGTTCGTCGAGCAGCAACACCTCCGGCTGGCACGCCAGCGCTCTGGCCAAGGCAACGCGGCGGGCTTCGCCACCTGATAAATGCCTGGCATTTCTCGATTCAAACCCGTCAAGTCCGACCATCGCCAGCGCTTCCCCCACTGTGCGTTGCACATCTTCCTTCGCCATGCCCCGAGCCCTGGGCCCAAACGCGACATTCGCAAACACGGTGCCGGAAAACAAAAACGAATGCTGATGGAGCAGCGTGACTTGTTTCCGTAAACTGGCGAGCTGTTTTCTCTGCCAGTCGACCTGAGTTCCGGCAAACGCGACCTGCCCATGGCCGGGCTTCATCAGAAAAGCCAGGATGCCCAACAGCGTGCTTTTGCCGGAGCCGTTCGGGCCGGCGAGAATATGCAGATGTCCACTGGCGATTGTAAGCTCATCCACCTCCAGGGCAAGGTTCGCCCGGTAAAACACGCGTATTTCCGTGAGGCGATATTGCGGAGGCTTCATGGCTGATGGCTCTCTTGCATGAAGGTTAAGAGAATATTGATGGAAAAAGAAACTACCATGAGAATAATTCCGAGCGCCAGGCCGAAGGCGAATTCGCCTTTGCTGGTTTCCAGGGCAATCGCCGTGGTCATCGTCCGCGTGTACCAGCGAATGTTGCCGCCGAGCATCATGGCCACGCCCACCTCGGAGATCACCCTGCCAAATCCCGCAATGACAGCGGCCATGATGCCGAAGCGAACTTCGCGCGTAAGTTGCATCATGCTGCGCAGCGAGCCGGCTCCCAAGGTGAGCGCGGTGGGAACAATCCGGGAATCGGCGCCCTTGATGGCGCTCAGAGTGTAGTTGGCAACGATGGGCACCGCCAGCAGCGTCTGCCCAATAACCATCGCATTGGGCGTGAATAACAAACCCCGGCCACCCAGCGGTCCCTGCCGGCTCACCAGGCCGTAAACCAGCAGACCCAGGACAACGGTCGGCATGGCCATCAGGCTGTTGAGCACAACGATCACCACTCGCTTGAGCGGAAACTGATTGACGCCAACACCCAATCCAACCGGAATGCCGAATACCGCAGCCAATAGAACTGACCACGCCGCCACACCGACGGAGGTCCGAACCGCGGCGAAGACATCCTGGTCGGCGGAGAAGATCAGGGAAAGCGCCGTCCTGAAAGATTCCGCGATGAAGCCCACTTCCTACCTCGCTTTATAAAGGAAGAACACGGGCTTGCCCGCCACCTGGTACTGGCCAATGATCGCCTGGCCTGTCGGGCCGGTAATGAAGTCAACAAACTTCATGGCGAGATCGTACCTGACGTGCGGAAACTTCTTCGGGTTCACGGCAATAACCCCATAAGGATTGAACAGCCCTTTTTCGCCCTCAAACAAGATTACCAAGTCCGTCTTGGGGCCCGCGAACGCGTTGTACGTGCCGCGATCGGAGAGGGTGTAAGCTCGCTCCTCGGTAGCCATCATTATGGCCTCGCCCATACCCTGTCCGATCGAGCGATACCATCGACCCGCCGGGTTTATCCCCGCCGCGGACCAAATTTCTTTCTCCTTCACGTGAGTACCCGATTCATCGCCACGAGAAATGAAGACGGCCTGCGCGGCGGCAATTCTCCTCAATGCGTCAACAGCCGTCTTCGCGCCTTTCATATGCGCCGGGTCATTTGCCGGACCAATGATGACGAAATCGTTGTACATGACATCGCGCCGGTTTACGCCAAAGCCGTTTGCCATGAACTTGTCTTCCAGGCTGCGAGCATGCACCAGGACAACGTCCACGTCGCCGGCCTCGCCAAGCTTTAATGCCTTGCCGGTGCCGACGGCAATCACGTCCACCTTGCACCCGCATTCTTTTTCAAACGGAGGCAGCAGCACATTCAGCAGGCCGGTGTTCTCCGTCGAAGTCGTGGTTGACATTCTGAGCCGCTCCTGCGCCGCCGCAAATGAGCAAGACAGCAACAACGCCAACAGTCCGGCCGCATATCTGGATTTCATCGTTCTATCCTGATTTTCAGCTTACCCAAGGATACACCTCACCGCGCTTCTCTGGCCGGAGGCGGCCGGTGTCCGGTGAGCTTCTCTGCATGCGGAAAGGCCGCCGATCCCGGCGGCCTGAACACAAGCGTGGCTAGAGAAAGTCTTGACGGGATCTCGCGTAAATCCCAGCAATTATATCGGCTTCAGAATCCGGAGTCCTGCTGTATGAGATCACCTTTCGCGAAACTGCTGTAGACCGCGCCACCCACGCAGACGGCTTGAGCTAGCGTGTTCTTGGCGTCATTGCGCTGAAACCACCGCGCACGCAGGCAATGATCGAACAACTCCTCGCGGAACGATGGGTGGGCGATGCCGATGAGCAGTTCCGCCCTTTCCCGCACGCTCTTACCGAACAAATCGACGATGCCGAATTCGGTGGCAACGTAATGAACGTCGGCGCGCGTGGTCAGCACGCCGGCGCCGGGATTCAGCATGGGGACGATGCGAGAAACGGTTCCGTTCTTCGCCGTCGACGCCAGCGCGATCACCGGCTTACCGCCTTTGGCGCGCGCGGCCCCGCGGATGAAGTCCAGTTGGCCGCCAAAACCGCTATAGAACTGCTGCCCGATGGACTCGGCGCAAACCTGTCCCGTGAGATCAACCTGGAGCGCCGAGTTGATCGCGACCATCCGATCATTTTGCGCAATCAGGAATGGGTCGTTTATGTATTTATTGGACAGAAACTCAAACCCGGCATTCTCATGGATGAATTCGTACAGCTTTCGCGTTCCGAGAGCGATAGCAACGACAATCTTGTTTGGATGAAACGTCTTGCGCCTGCCAGTGATAACACCCGCTTCGATCAGCGGGATGGCGCCGTCGGACAAGACTTCCGTATGCACCCCGAGATCTCTCCGGTCCGTCAGGTAAGCAAGTATGGCGTCGGGCAGGCCGCCGATGCCAACCTGAATCGTGCTGCCATCCTCAATCAGGCCGGCCACGTTCCTGGCGATCAGTCTCTGGATTTCACTGCTCTGGTGTGGCCGAAGCTCGGCCACCGGCTCTGAATGCTCGACGAAGGCGTCAATTTCGTTGACATGCAGGTGCGTGTTGCCGCAGGTGCGCGGCACGTGGCTATTTACCTGAGCGACGATGTATTTGGCGCAGCGCGCGGCCGTCAGTGTCGCTTCCATGCACGGGCCCAGACTGACAAAGCCGTGGCGATCGGGCGGGGTAACCTGGATCACCGCCACGTCAATGGGAAACTTGCCTGACTCCAACAGGCGCTCCACCTCGTGCAAGTGTATCGGGACGTAGTCGGCGCGGCCCTCAGCCACGGCGGTACGCACATTGGAACCGAGGAAGAACGACTTGTGCCGGAAACTCGCGGCATACTGAGGCTCGGCGGTCGGCAGGTCGGTGAACGAGAGCAGGTGGCAGATTTCCACATTGCGTACGTCGGGGGCGCGATCGGTCAACGCGCTCATCAGAGCCGCCGGACATCCGCTATTCGCATGCGCCCAGACGCGCATTCCGGATTCAATAACTTTCAGTGCCTCTGCCGCCGTTTTCAGCTTCCGCGAATACTCGATCTCCCACGACATTGGACCTTGCCTCCCCTCATGGTGTGGGTTGTCACCGCATTTGCTAATTTAATTAAATATCCTAATGGGTCGATAAGGCAAGTAAAAAAATCAGAATTGCGACTGACGGCAAGAATTCCGGGTATTAGCCAATGGCGGAATACCGCCGGAACGGCGATTGGGCGCTTGTGCGTATTACTTCTTTTGCCACAACGAGTTAGACAAGTTTGACGAAAAGGGTTACCCCAGCCGCTTCTGGACACCCCCGCTCTCGCCGGAAACAGAGTTTCCAGAGCCTGGGTTAACACGAAATGCGGCCAGCACGCCGGGTTCGCGATTTCAGCGCCTGGGGCGTCCAACCGTGTCACGGGCGAAAGCAGGCTGAACCGGCTGGTCCGCATGTCACACGACATTGTGACAGTCTTACTATATGTAACGATCATTCATGTGTGACGCTACCTTTCACGGGGGTCGCGATGGTCGCAATGCTTGGATCGGATCTGATTGAAAGCTGCCTCACTTGCAAGTCAAAGGCGATGGATGGCTTTTGCCAACTGCCTCAGG
>Ga0116112_1000465_pt1 | contig 32129 bp, 27 predicted proteins | sample June2015DPH_8_15_FD_89721 | JGI IMG/M metagenome (GOLD analysis project Ga0116112, IMG submission 89721) | Peatland microbial communities from SPRUCE experiment site at the Marcell Experimental Forest, Minnesota, USA - June2015DPH_8_150 | ecosystem: Environmental > Terrestrial > Soil > Wetlands... | reverse complement strand
GGCCGCGCCGACGCAAGGGCAAGGTGCATGGCGATACCCAGCCTGCCATCGAAGAGCCTGCGGGCGAAGCTCCGCCGTGGGAAGACACTCCTGACGAGGCGGCGTAGCCGTGCCCTACGAAAAGATCGAGCTAAGCCTGAAAGAATGGCTTAGCGTTTGGAATCAACTTCCTTTAGAGAGCCGCCAATTTGATCCCGTGATGGCAGAGCGGCACTTCTACTTTGACGATAAAGACGGGCATAGGGTCTATTTCATCGTCGGGCCGGAAGAGTGATGCCTACAATCCTAGCTATCGACCCTGGTTGCGAAGAATCAGCTTGGGTCTCATACGATTCCGAGAACCGGAAGCCTCTCAACTGGGGAAAGATCAAAAACAAGGCTCTCCTGGAACAGATTGACCTTGACGGAGAATTGGTCGGCGTGGGCGTGCAGTATTTCGATTACTGCGCGATTGAACAGATAGCCAGCTACGGCATGGCCGTAGGCGCTGAAGTGTTTGAGACAGTCTACTGGAGCGGCATCTTCGCTCAGTGCTTCGGCCTCGACTCCGTGGTGAGGATTCCTCGCAAAGCCGTGAAAATCCATTTCTGCGGAAGCACGAAAGCCAAAGACGCCAACATCAGACAGGCCCTCATTGACCGCTACGGCGGCAAGGATAAGGCTATCGGGACGAAGAAGACCGGCTACGGCCCCTTGCATGGGTTCGCTGCCGATACGTGGTCAGCCTTGGCCGTCGCCATCACCGCTGCCGAGACAGTACTCAAATGATTCAGATCGACGCTAACCTGACAGAAACCGACCTCCTCAAGCTTGGAGCATTTATGATGGGCTCTGAGAAAGCTGCCGACAAAGCGGTCGCTTTCTTTCGGAAGGCGGCTGAGATTTCGCCACACTGTCCCGACGCATACTCGAACGAGGGAGCCGCCTTCATCAACATGAAGACGCCGGAGAAGGCGCTTGGCCCATTGGAAGAGGGGCTGAAGATCGCCCCTGACAACGCCGCGATGCACCTCAACTATGGCGTTGCCCTTCAGGTGTGTCTCAGGCTTGACGAGTCACGGGAGCACCTAATTAGGTCTTTGGAGCTTAACGCACAGTTTCCTTTCGAGTGCTTCGCTGCAATTGCAATGAACTCGCAGTATCGCGGCAACATCAAAGCCGCGATCAGCGAGTACGAAACGGCCTTGTCCGCTTCCCCTGGTAATGCCGTAGGAGAGCAGAGCCTTGGCATGATGCTCATGCTCGATAGGCAATGGGACAGAGGCTTGCAATTCTACGAGGCTCGCCTGAAGACTCTGAACCCGTGGGTGCCTGTCCCCACACCGCACTACGAGCATGTGGCTGGGGCTACGCTGGGTGGGAAGAAAGTGCTTATTGTCGGAGAGCAAGGGGCTGGGGACGCCTTCCAGTTTGCCCGCTACTTCAAGGTGCTCCGGAGTCTGCATCCAGACACAACTTGGTACTGCTGGTGCGACGACACAATCGCTGATTATGCGCGGCTGTTTGGGGTTGAAGTGTGCCACCCGGCAATGGGCCGAATTCCAGTTACGGATTGTCAATTCCCTCTGATGTCCACACTCCGTTACTTGAATGACCGGAAGCTGCCCTTCCTCATCCCAGAAGAGAATCCCCTGCCGCCTGTTTCTAATAGAGTAAAGGGCCGGATTGGGTACTGCTGGAAGGGGAACGCCAATCACTCGCACGACCGTTTCCGCTCTATGAGTTTCGACGTAATGCGGCAACTGATGGACAAGTCGCTATTCGATGATCCGGCTTCGGTCTGCCTGCAATTTGGCGCTTCGCCGGAAGAGAAAGCGGCGTTTGACTTCACGCTCGAATTCCCCAACTGGTTTGCTACGATAGAAGCCATCCAGCGGCTCGATCTGGTTATCACCGTGGACACGGCCATCGCGCATCTGGCAGGGACTCTGGGCGTGCCCTGCTATCTGCTCATGCCGCTCATTGTAGATTGGCGCTGGGGGATGACGAGGGATACGACAGAGTGGTACAGGTCGATGCGGATCTTTCGGCAGACGAAGTTGGGAGACTGGACTCCCGTGGTGGAAGCGGTTAAGGAAGCATTGAGAAAGAAGGAATACTTGTGACGAAAGAACAGATTGAGGATATTTTCACGTACCATGCCCCAGTCGGGGATCAAGCGGAGAGGTACGGCAGAATCCGCGAGGCCGCTAAGAAGTTTGCTCTCCTGTTAAACGGAGCTTGCCCCGAGTCGCGGGAGAAGTCCCTAGCCTTAACAGATCTTCAGAAGTGCGTGCAATGGGCCAATGCTAGTATTGCCATCAATGAAAAGCCGCCAGTCGATCCCACTCAGCCCTCTTGGAGAAGCTAGCTCCATGAAGGCGTCCAGCAGAGTACGCCGCTTTGTCTGGATCAAGACACTGAAGCGGATATAGGATAGAGGAATATGATTAACCTTTCTTTGGTAGTTGGGGACTCGTGGGGCGCAGGGATTATGGGGCACAACCTCGTCCCCACGATGGCCTCCCTCACGGACATCCGTATGTTGGCTAAGGTGCCTCCAGGACATCCCATGGAGAAGTATTGCCCGCCAGAGTTCAGCCCTGACGTGCCCTATGCGTCTGACGACCCTATGCTGCATCTGGCGACGGGCGGTGTATCTTTCATGCCGGTGAACCCTAACGCTTGGTCCTGGAAGCGCAATGTGGGCTGGGTCTATACGGAGTTTCCTGACCAAGCGAAACGCAACGTGCCCCACGTTGACCGCTACTATCAGCATCTCGTCGCAGGCTCTACATGGTGCAAAGAGAAGCTGGAAGAGCTTGGGCTGCATCCGACCGTTGCCATCCAAGGGGTTGATACGGACGTGTTTGCCCCCAAGGAAGGGGAAGGGCCGAAGAACGACGGCAAGTTCTACATCTTCAGCGGCGGCAAGGCCGAACATCGCAAGGGGACGGACATCGTAATCGCGGCCTACAAGATCCTTTCCCAGAAGTACCCCGACATGCACCTGATCGCAGCGTGGGGTAACCTGTGGCTGGAAACCATGAATTCGCTCTGCGCTTCTAAGCACATCCGCTACATCCCAACGATGGGCGCTACCTGGAAGGATCGCATCCAAGCCAACCTGACCATCAATGGCATTTCCTCCGACCGCTATACGCTGGTGGACATGGTGCCCAACTGGAAGATGCCGCAGGTTTACCGGCAGGCGCACATTGGGCTGTTCCCCAACAGAGGAGAAGCCGGGAACAACATGCCTATGTGTGAGGCTATGGCCTGCGGTATCCCCATCGTCGCTACCAATGGGACAGGGCACTCGGATGTAGTCCTGGAGGATCACGCCATTTGCATCGGCGGGCCTACGGTCGAGAATGGCTGGGTTGAGCCGGAGTTGGAAGAAGTGGTCGATGCTGTCGAACAGGCTTACAAGCTTGGCCCCATCGACAGGGAGATTATGGGTCGCAAGGGGATGGAGTTCATCAAGGCCAATTTGACTTGGGAGCGATGCGCGAAGGATTTGCTGGCCGTCTGCGAGGCGTGATGGACCTTGCTTCCAAACTCGCTGAATTCGTCCTTCGCTGTGGCGCTACGGCTTACGCCGAACCTCCCGACAACCTTGCCTTTCATGCCTCAATCTCTCAGCAAGTCTTTCAGCGAGTGCTCAAGTCCATTCCCCCAGAAAAGCGTGTAAAGGTTCTGGACGTAGGCTGTGCGGATGGGTTTGCCTTAAAGATGTTTGGAGAAGCTGGGTACAAAACCTATAAGGGGGTTACGTCCCGCCTGGAGGACGTACCGGACGATCTGTGGGCGGCAGGAACGCAGTTTTGTTTCCAGCAAGCCGACATGCACGAGATCGCCCTCTGGCCCAAAGGGATATTCAGTTTGGTCTGGGCTCGGCACATCGTCGAGCACTCCCCCATCCCCCTCTTCCTCCTGGAAGCCCTAAGAGATCAGCTTACCCCTGACGGGTTCCTTTATGTGGAAGTCCCCAGCCCTAGCACGCCTAGTGAGCATTTCCGAAACGCTAACCACTATTCCTGTTTCGGCCAAGAGGGGTGGCGTGGGCTGTTTCTGAAGGCAGGGTTAGAGATCGTAGACCCATTCGACTGCCGCGTAGACGTGCCCGCTGGCCCAGATGTGTACTTCTGCTTTTTGCTAAAGTCTGCATCCAGACAAGAGGCCCCAGATGCTAGTACTTAGAATCTTCGCTTGGTCCGTTAAGGTGGTAGTGGAAATCACCGTGCCAGTCTACATCGCAATCTGGCTCTTCAAACAGGGGACAACATCCACTTACTTTCTGGGGGCGGTGTGGATTTTCATCTGTATTTGCGCGGGGCTGGACTGGTTACTAAGAGCCAAAGAGGTTGAGAACAGAGAGAAGCACAAGCAATGGTTCCGTGAGCCGGGAACGATCTTAGGGGTTGAGGTCAAAGACGGGGAAAAGTATGATGAACATCAGAATTAAAGGGCTAACCAAGTCCATCGGGGCAGGGGACCTTGTCGCTAAGTTTACGAAAGCGATAGGCATTACCCCCTGCTCCGCTTGCCGTAAGAGGCAGGCGGCTCTTAACAACATGATGGCCTTTGTGCCTTGGCGGGTCACGCCATTTACGGGGCAACTGGTTATAAGAAAACCGCAGGACGACGCTACGGACAAGAAGCCCGAAGTTTAGGAGGTAATTTGAGCGATCTTGAACACGCTATGCCCTCAATCCCCGGTTGGGTTCTTCGCAGAGCCGCTAGATTGGATAAAAGGTTCGCTAAGCTCGACGAAGAGATCAATCGCGGGCTAGCCGAATTGACAAAGAAGATCAGGGAATCCAGCAATCCACTTGGTCTGATTAAGGACATTCAACGGCTCAATGCCGCCCCGAAGCCCGACGCTTCCGGCCCCGCTTCTTCCCAGCCCTAGCCACTACGGCAGACGCCTGCCGGATGGCCGACTGGTCGCTTGCTCCACGACGCTTGGCCGCGTTGGCGACGTGGCTCCACATTCTGCGCCGTTTAGGTGTGTTCGCTTTTTTCGTGAATTTCCTAGTTGATCCTGGTGTCCAAGGCATACCCTACATCCTCTCTGCCCCTGGAGGGGGAGCGGTTCGCTGTTCCGACGTTGGTGATTCAGCGCCAATGAATCCCAACTCCGTCAGTTTCTTCCAAACTTCAGGAGTAAAACTTGCGGGGTCTTTCTTGTAAGCGTTCTCTAGCTTCTTGGCAACAACCTCGCCAATCTGCTGCCTCTCTTCGTCAGTCGCCGCCTCATAAACCTTAATCGCTGTCGTCCATGGGACATACTTAACCCCAGCGGCCAGAGGTCCCTTTCGCCCCTTCTCAATCGCGTGGCCTACGTCCTTCTCTTGTAATACCCCAGCCTTGATTGCCTGTTCTCCTATTTTTTGCGCCTTAGCCATATCACCAGATCGAGCGGCGTCTACTATCTGCTTTGCCGCTTTGGTCCTCTCTGTGGGCTCGTACAATGGGTTATCACCGTAGTAATCCTTAATCACCTGCTGCGCTTTGCTGGTGTATTGGCGGCTCTGAACACCTGTAGATTGCAGGAATGTACTGATTAAGTCCTGCGGCTGATCTGGCAACAACCCCTTAAATGGGATTGGCACGGCGGTCTTGAAATAATCCTGGAATTGTTTGATGGCGCTACGCCTTCTTCCAAACTGATCGCGTCCAGTTATTCCCTCCATTACGGGCTTGGTAACCGCTGGGTTGAGACGGTTACTAATGAAACTGCGCGGATCGCTTAGCATGTGGGCCAGATCCCCTTGGATCGTTCGCAGCCCATATTCGCGCCCTCCGAGGCGGACATAAAACAAATGGTTAAGGCTCCAGTCTTGCTTTTCGCCTGCCACTTGCCCGATGACGAATTTCCCCGCCGTCATTGCGGCAGCACCTAAAGCTAAGGCTCGTAACTGTTCGCGGCCATAAGGCTTAGCCGCCTGTGCAACAAAGCGGGAACGAGCCTCTAGGAAATCAGGGGCTAGGGCTAAAAGACGGAAGACGTCTTGGAAAGTAGGATTACGCGCCAGTAACTTATAGCTGAGATGCCCGAATGCCGCATTTGCTTGGTTCGCGGTTAATGCTAGGATTTGGTCTTCCGACAGTTTCCCTGCGTATCTGCCACGGTTGCGTTCCAGCGCCTCTTGGGCCATCGACATCTTTATGCGCGGGATGTACTCGCGGAAGAGATAGTCTTGATACTCTTCCATCTTTTGCCCCAAGACCGGCACCAATTTGAGAAGCCCCGTCCCCGAGACTCCTTCCGCAAACTCATCCATTCCTCGAAATTCAGCTACCATCAGACCGTGATTAACAAGCGCCCGCTGCGTTGGATTATTAAGATCCAATTTAGGAACATTGACGGGGCTGACAGTATGCTCTAGCGCGTGGACTCCAATCTGAACTTGGTGAAATGGTGAGAGCGTTAGTAACGTCTGTTTGAATCCATTAGACAAGGCTAAGGCGGCTCGTCCCACAGCATAGTTACGAACGGCGCTATGCCCCAAGATGTTCTTGAGCTTCTGCGCATACTCGGGATGCACCAGGAAGTCTCCTTGAACAAAAATGGGGTTGCCTTTTTCGTCGGAGCTTGCCCACTTCCATCCCCGCAGGGCGGGATGGTCTACTGGTTTATAGTCAATAGTATTTTCTGGCCTTACCTTCGGCTTGATATAGATCTGAACTTCTCCTGGAGTGGGCTCGGCTTTCCTCCCAGTTCCCGCAATCTCCACAATAGGTCGTCCGTCAGACGCCACGCCGTCATGCAGGTTTCGGATGAACGCACGAGAGGCTACCGCCGTATTGAAGCTCTGATCGTAAGCGGCAATCAGAGCACCAATGTCTTTGTCGCGTGGCCTATATCCTGCCTGCTCACCCTCAAAATAGCTCTCGAAAATCCTTTTCTTAAGGAAGGCTGGATTCGGTTGGAGTTCATGAAAAGCGGCGGCGGCAATAAGGTTCTTGGCTGCGGGGTTGTCTGGATCACGGTCCCATATCTGGTTCACGTAATTCTCAACACCATCCTTTAGCATCCCTGCGTTATGGGCCTCGTCGAGCTTCTGGTCAAAATAGATCCGAACATTCTTGGCGATCTCTATTTCAGCAGGGTTGAGTGTCAGCGCAGTGTTATAGCCTGGACGATGAGCCGAAGATGAAGATTTAGCCCGCTGCTCCAGGACGGACATATCCCCATTGGCTTGCACATAATTGGTGATGGCTTCACGCCTGAGCTTATCTGGGATTGCAGTTCTGATCGTGTCTCGGAACTTTTTCATCTCCCAAGAGCCGAACTGCAACTGCCCGTCATAACGACCGACAGTATCCTTAAAGCTTGTCCATGGCGCTAGTTTCTCATATGCTTCCCAGAGACGCTTAGGAGCGGCCCGCGTAGCTTCCCATGCCTTTGCTACGTTTTCGCCTAGCGGCCTCCAAGACTCTCGGACATTCGCCTTTGTTCTGGACAAGTACGGAGAAGCTGGGCTGATCTGCTTATTCCCTATCTTTTCAGTTATTTGAGAAAGCGCCGATGCTTTGTCAATATGCTCCTGGATTTTCCCCTCAATATCGCGCGCCGACAATGCTCCAATCTCAAACTTTTCTCGCAGCGTTTTCAGGGTTTTAGCGGCAGCGTCCTGTAGAGAGATAACACCCCTGGCAACATCGCCCGCTATTGATCGCGTGAGGTGGTAGACAGCTTGCGGGTCGAGAGCGCGGTTAGCCGAAAGCGATCCCCCGCCGATGATCCCATTTTCTCGGAGCCACTTGTCGCTTTCGCGGCCTGCATCAACCAAGCGTTCAAGGACGTTACCCCCGAGAGTGGGCTTCTCCCCGCCTGGGGGCGTCTTCGGCGCAGGAGCCCCAGGAGGGGGAGCCGTCTGTCTGGATGCAGACTCCGGCACTGCTGCCGCCTGCGGCGGTTCTGCGGCTTCTGCCGCTGCGGGAGGCTCCGCAGAAGCAGTTTCGGCCCCAGGAGGAGGTGGGGTATTTGCTCCCTTGGCTGCTTTCCGAGCCACGTCGAGATCGACGGTTGCAGCGTTTATGTATGGCATTGTGGCTGCAACCGCGTTGCCCTTCTTGTAGAAAACAACTGGCTTGTCTATCCCGCTTCCACGCGCTTCGTCAAATCCAGTCAGACTTTTTATCAACCGGACCTGTTTAGCGCTGAGGACAATCGCGGAGCCATCGGGCATTGCATAGACGGCGTAATCAATTCCCTTTTGTTCGGCGTGACCGATTTCCTCTAAACTTGTGGTAGCTGCCTTCTTGATATTCCCCCAAGACTTAGCGGCGTTTTCTTTCGGATACCTCTCAAACTGGACCTTAGATGGAGCTTTGACTCCTTCCGCCCTAGACTTATCCTTAATAGCGCTAGTGTCGATAACGCTCTTACCATCGAAGGCAAGATCCCCTTCTGTTACGTTCCCCTTCCAGGCGTCCGTTTCTGTGATAGCCGGAGAGCGCATCCCTGACAATGGGCGAAAGGACTTAGAAAAATCTCTAGTCTCTCGCTTGGCTGTTTTTTCTTGCAGGCGCTTCTGTTCGATCAATCCATCGGTGAGAGCGGTAATGTTCTCTAGAGCTTTATCGGCAGCCTCGATGCTTGGGGCCTCTTCCACCTTCCTTCGGGCATCTGCGAATTCCCACGACTTCGGAGGGGCGTTGCCAGCCGCCTTCATGTAGCGGGCTTCAATCTCGTTCAGCTTGGCTTCCCCATAGGTCTTGACCTTCTCCGCTATGACCCTATTTCTGGAGCCGTAAAGGAAGCCCTCCAGTCGCTTCCCTATGTCGTCAGTTGCCAAAAGCGGATGGTCAATAAAGTCCCTAGCTAGCCTATCAAGAGCGTCCTCTATTGCCCTAGCGTTTTCTTCTGGAGAAAGAGACGCCAACTGCTTCTTTAGGGATTCGTATTTATCTTCCCTAGAATCAACCTCTGGTGCTTTCTTCCTTAGTTCATCAACGATAGCTTGGTGCGCCGCTTTCCATCCCCTCTGGAATTTCAGAGACTCTTCATTATTGAACTTACCAGCCTTCGTTTCGTCCTGAAGGCGCATCTCTTCAATCTTACGCTCAGCAGTGATCCTAGCAATTTCATTTTCGGTCTGCGATGCAGCGTCTTCTAGTTCGGCTTGGTAGCTCTGCTTCCGTAGTGGCTCATACTCCGCATCAATTTTCCCACGTTTGTCTTTGAGCTTTTCAATCTTAGATTCAAGAGCTTCCCTCTTCTTACTGTAGGGCTTAGCAGCATTGCGTTGTTTCTCAAGATCACCGACCTGTTCCCACAGCGCTTCGCTCTCTTGCTTACGCGCCTCGTAGTCGGCTTCGAGTTTATCTCTCTCAGGAGTTTTGAGAGCCGGGGTTGTGCGCTTGATTGCGGCAGTATCCACCGCAGGCACAGGCGGAATATTTTCTGGAATAATTTGAGCAGGTTTTGTCGCTTCAGCCGCTTTAGCCGCTGGCGGCTCAATAGGTTGCGCGGGCTTCGCTTCTGGCGGAGGTGCGGCTACTTCCTGTTTTTTCGCCTCATTTGAGGGAGCGTTTTGTGTAGTAGGCGGCGCTGGTGTCGCCTTCGGCGCGGCCTTCGCCGCCTGCTCTTGCTCCAGCACCTTTGCTCTGTTTCTAATGGCATCCGCACGCTTGTCCGTCTCTGCCGCTACCCTTCTTAGCTCTGCCGCTGCATTGGGATCGGCCTGTTTGTCGGCTTCCGCCAATGCGGCTTCCCCTACTTGCTTGAGCTTCGCCAGTATCACTTTGGCTTTGGGTAGTTGAAGCTGCGTCAGTTCCGTGTCGGAGATGGCTTGCCCTGCCGCTCTCAGCCTCTTCATCGCCGGGAGTTCTTCAGGGTCAATCTTCGGTGCGGGCGGCTCTGCGGCTTTAGCCGCAGCAGCGGGCGGGGTTTGTCTGGATACAGACTCAGCGGGCTTCGGCGCAGGCTTCGGCTTGAGAGGCGGCTTAATTGGCTCTGCCTTGGCCGCTGGCGGCTCGGTCGGCTTGCGGCCTCTTATAAAGGCATCCTCGTTCAATATGATTGAGCCGATGTCCGAATCTCGCTTGAAAGAAATAAGGTCGTACCCCGCCGATTGCGCCTTGCGAACCATCTCGTTTACAACGCCGGTTTGGTTCTCTCCCTTCTTGGTTTGGTTGGTGAAGTCTAACTCTGGGTCATACTTCTTGTGGCCCCATATTTTCCCAAACTCAGGAGTCCCCTCATAAAGTATTTTGGCTCCAGGCTTGGCCTTAACTTCTTCAATCTCGCTCCCGTAGTTACGGGCCGATTCAGGCTTGCGGGCTACGAAGGTTTTCCCCTTAGCGGCTTCAAATGGTTCTTTTATCCTTTCCGTAGATCCGGGGACCGTCCCTCGATAGAACGTAGTGGCCGCTGGCGGCTTCGCTACGGGCTTGGCCGCTTCCGCCTTGACCGGAGGCTCCGCCGCCGCTGGCGGCGCAGCAGTGCCCTCTGCCGCACCCTGGAGCTTGCCCTTCGACATCATGCTGGTAAACGCCGCATGTGGGATCTTCTGGTTGGGGTTCTTGTTCCCCTTCGGCCCGGTGAAGTCGTATTTGACGATAGGCTTGCCGGAATCGTCGGCCTCGATGCCCGTGACGGAGTAGAGACCGCCGTTCAGGTTCCACACTTGCCCCGGCTTGAGATCCGCCGTAGGCGCAGTAGCCCCCGCCTCTGTCTTCGGGGCAGGGGCCTCCGCGCTAGACGGCTGGATCACCTCCCTTTGCTCCGGTTGAGCAACTTGCTGAGCACTAGGAGGACCTCCTTTCTTTGGCGTTACGGGCACAGATTCTTTGGGCGGCTCAACAGGGGCCTCTCCAGGCGGCGCAGCCGTAACAGCAGGGGCTTGCGTTTTCTGACGAGCCAATTCCTCTTTGCGGGCCAAGATTTTGGCCTGAGCATCTTCCTGCTTCAGTTTGCCGACTTCGACCTGTTCTCTGCGAAGGGTATCGGGCGGAGGGGCAGCGGCTTCTCCTACGGCTTCTTTAACCGCCTCGCTCTTGGTGGGTGGCTCTCCTGTGGCTGTGGCCCCTTCAGGCATGACCGTATGCGCTGCTAACGGGCCAGCCATAAGAGCATCGCCAATCGCATCGGCAACATTGGCCCCAGTTGGGTTCTTGATAGCCTTAGCGGTCTTCTCTATGGCACTTGGGACCATCTGGACTGCATACGCGCCGCTAACAAGTCGCGAAATAAGCGCCTTTCCCCCTGCGGCGGCTGGGCCTATAAGACTTGTCACACCTAACGGCGACATCATAAAGTCGGCTAAACCAGCGCCTTTTTCGCGCATTTTAGAAACAAAATCGTGGCCCCATGTCCCTGGAGGCAGAATATAAGGCGCACCACTAGGGTTCGGGATAGTAATGACTTGGTTTTGATTAGCCTCTTCCGTTCTTTGGGCTAGGGATTTGCCGGTTAATGTTTGTGGTAAGCCAGTCTGCGCCTGCTCGGCGAACTGGTTTGCTATCCCATAGGCTCGCATCCCCAGACCACCCTGCGGCTGCACGTTGACCTTTGGCGCGGCGACAGGCGGAGGAGGGCCTAAAGCGCCCATCCCTGGGACTGGCGGAGGGGTGGTTGGCTGCGCGGTAGTGGGCTGAGCCTGACTCCACAAACCAATCAGATCTGCTGTAGTCTTAGGAGTAGATAGCTCCGACTTGCTGGATTTAGGCGTAGAATGTGGTTGCGGCTGTCCTTGCCACAGGCTAATCAGGTCCGCAGTCGAATTCGGCGGGGTTGCCATTGGCTTCTGCTACCTAACATACCCTAAATCTTTATAGTGCTTCACCATAGCATCAATTGCTGCGGTCTGCATCCCCTTGGCTTTTGCATCCGCTCGTAATTGTGATTCAGTGGTGACAGGCTTAGTGGCCTTGGGAATAATAGCCCCTGGTGGAACATTGGAAGCGGTTTTCTCAGCCTTGGTTTCTGGAACTGCATCGGTCCTTCTCATTGCGCCAGCCGCGCCGTTGGACTTAGACGCATCCGCCTTCGCCTTAGATGGGTCGTTAAACGTCGTAGCGGCAGCCGCGCTCCCGCCCCTGCCCACCATCTTATCCACCGGCATCCCGTCGATGTGATGGATGACTTGTTCGCGCTGTTGGTCAGTTAGGTGTTGATAGAACTCTGGGTGATCCCTGACATTGCCAACAGCCCATTTCCTAAGAGCATCCGCACTCTCGGTACGCTTGGGGTCTTTCGGATCACTCGCTGACTTTCTGAGCCGAGCAATTTCCGCTTCAGATGCAGGCGTCCCATCTCCGTGAACGTCGTTGACGATAGACCTGGAAACATCGTCCAGTTCCCTGGGATTGTACTTGTCCTTTTTGTCGTCAAGCGTCAGTTTCTTTAATGCCGCATTGAGGCTGGCATTAGAAGCGGATTCTGCAATCTTGGTCTGCCTCTCCCTATCGCTCAGGTTAATGGCGGCATCGTAAGCGCCCTGAAGATTCTTAGCGCCCTTCGGCTGTTTGTTGAGAATGGCCTGGACGGAAATACTGAGAGGGTTGTCGGGGTTCCTCTCCAGTTTTGCAACGATGCTCTTTTCGCCGTCGTCCAGTTTATCCTTGCCCAGTGTCTTAGACCAAGACGCATAGGCGCGGTCAAGCTCAACCTGCTTCTCTGTGGGGGGCTTCGGGGCGGATTCATTGCCCATGCGAAGGCTTCCCGGCTTGATGGTGTCAAGAGAAACGGGATTCCCCTTCCCATCCTCTAATCCTTTGTCTGTCCTAACGACATTGATTTGTTTCCCGTCCACTTCGGCTGTGCCATAGTCGGTGACTTTAGCTGTTTCGGCCTTCTCTGGGATGGATTTGATTATTTCAACTAAACCAGAAGGTAATTTGTCGGTTGGGGTTTTCCCTAAAGCATTCATGATTTGAGCAAGTTCTGGATCTTTGAAAATATCCGCCCTGCTCTTAATAGTGCCGTCCGACAACCCTTTACTTATCTTGTTTATAGCAATTGATCCGAATTGAGCAATCTGTGCCGTTTGCGACTGCGCCATCCTCACGTCATGCGACACGTCGCCCAGCGTTGCCCTTACGGTCTTCTCGTCGAAAGACGACGCCTGAGCACCGGGACCAAGCATGTTGGTTGCGGCCTGATGGAAAAACTTCACGATGGGGCTTTGATCTTGATCGTCCTTTTTCCCCTTCTTCTTGCCGCCCTGCCCAGAATCTCCGCCTCCGCCCGCCGCGTCGGGGCTAGTCTGATCCCTCAATATCCCAAGCCTCAAGGCCTCTAGTTTGTCAATTTGCTGCTTCTGCAAAGCTGGGTCAATGTCAGATTTACGGACGTACTCCTCTGTCTGCCCAATCCGGTTATAAATATCCGCTTCTTTCTGCCGCGACTTGGCATATTGCATTGCCCGGCCCTTGGACATTCCTTCAAGGAACTTGTCAATTATCATCGCCCCCTTGCCCAGCTTCCCCATATAACCGCTAGGGCGTTGCTGGGAAGCCTGATAGGTAGAAGGCGCGACTTGAGACGGGTCTAGGAATGAACTGAACGGCCCGGCTGCGGGATTGGCCGTCGTAGCCGTCGTCTGAGCAGTTTCGGGAGGTGGACTCGTGGTGATGGGAGTAGTAGACAAAACCGTACCCTCCTACTGTGCGGCAATGGCCCGTCTAAGTGCTTGGTCGAAAAGCGGTTTGAAAATAGCCCGAAGGAAACTGGACCGTCGCACACCCCATGCCACTTGACGACCAATCGCTCGGTAAATAGAAACGACAATCCGGCCAATGGCGGTTTCAGAGAATGGGCCAACCAACCATGCCCGAATAAGATGGACACGAGAATCATCCACCCCATAGAGAGCTTCGGCAATCCAGCAGGGCCTTCCGCCAATAGCCATACCCGCGCCGCCCGCAATTGCGCCGATCATGCCCATGGTGCTGGCCTTGCCCTGCTCGTTGGCGCTCATCACGGCTTGGTTGCTTTGGCTCGCAAGCCCTCCAGCGTTCAAAGATGCGCCAGTTTCCTGAAGACCGATACCCGCTGATGCCAACCCGATATTGGTATTGGACTGAAGCGCATTTTGGAAAAGCTGGTTGAGCGTGGTGGACATCTGCGTTGCTTCGCCCTGCTTGGAGGCAGCGAGAGCATAATCTCTTCCCGGCCCTGCGGGGACTGAATTCATGATTTGCTCTTGCGCCTGCTTCTCGGTTTGAGCGATGGTTCCAGTGGCGGGGCCTGCGGCAGAGATCAGGTTAGAATAGTTGCCGCTTTCAGCCGCATTGATGACTCCGGTATTGTACGTCTTTTGCGGGGCCGTCAATGTTTGCTCTTGGGCAAGCTGGTTCTGCGCCATCCCGAGGTACTGTTGTTCGACGCCCAATTGCTGCTGGGTGATCTGATTCTGCTGGCCTTGTCCTTGGTCGCCGCCCATAAGTTACTGCTCCTTTATTGGGAATCGTGGTCCTTGAAAGGACTAAGCTCCTCCCACATCTCCCGCGTAATCCACGAAATATAGACCCCGCAAACCTCGCCCTTCCAAGTGGTGAAGTATGGGACGGGCTCGGCAGTGTGCCCAAACCCCAGATTCTTCATAAACATCAGCATGGCTCTGTTTTTTTCGGGCGTCGTCCCAAACAGAACGTCGATGTCGTAGCGGTCGAAGGTCTGCTCCAACATCATCTGGGACAGCGGGAAGGTCACATCCCGATGCTGGTATCCAGCAAAAAAGGCACAGCCCAGTTCTGATTTCTTGCTTCCATCCCCTCTCCCCAGGGGCACAGCAATATGTCCGATCCCAATAAGGCTTGTCTTGTCTCCAGACTTCAGGTAGCAGCCGTAGGTGATGGCGTTGGGATCAGAGTACGTGGCAAGAAACTTTGGAATGCCGGGATCTGACTCGTAGAACAGCACGGAGAGCGTGCCGTCCATTTTCATTGTCAGATACGCGCTGGCGAGAAGGTCCATCGAGACTGGGGCCACGATCAGATCGCCCATCGTGTAGAGAGGACCGTCTTTTTTGAGAGTTATTGCCTGAACCATACGCTTGTAAAGAACCCCGGCGTCACTGTTGTCAGGGTAGCCAACCCCAACGTCCCGTTAGATTGCAGGAAGGCGGCTGTTCCTCCGCTGCTGACTGAAACCCACCTACCCCAATTGGGAGAAGAGGCCGCTAGTCGGTAATAGGCTGATCCATCCGGCTCCCACGGATGCCATTGATACCCTGTCCCGTTAAACTGGAGCCAGTGGTAGTAGTCGCTGATGAAGAACGTCATCCCGGCATTGTCGGCATTTGTAGCCAGCGTTCCAGCCGTAGGAAGCTGCGCTAGGGTGATGATCGTGAAAAGTGCTGCCTGTGCTACCTGTTGGCCGTTCGGCCCACCAACCTGAAGCTTGCCGCTATTGATTGCCGCCTGGATAGCTGCTATCCCGTAGAGCTTATTGGCAACCGCGTTCGTGATGAACTCGTTTGGGGATACATTCTGGGCCGTCTGCTGCGAAGAGTAGGCTGTCGCCAGAGTAGGGGACGAGAGCAGATTGGGGGAGTTTTGTCCGTAAACGCCAGACACCTTCTGGTATAGATAGCGCATCCTCTGATTCAGGGCGAAGAGGGTTTCGTCCTGGAGGTCCGATGTTTTTAACTCTGCGTAGCCGCTCGTGTTTGGCACTTTAGATCCTTGGAGCCATCAGCGTTGAAAGGGTTGTCTGCTGATACGCCGACCTTTGATCGGCTCCGCAGGCCATCCATTCTAATCGCGACCCATCCGCATAGAGCTTAAAGACCGGCAATCCAACAACTGGGGTGATGGTGGGGCTAACCGTAGGGGTAACCGTCGTTGTCACAGTAACAGTGGTCGAAACAGTGGTCGAAACAGTTGTCGAAAGAGTGATGAACGGGTTTGCTGGCATAAGGACATCTCTCTCTGCCAGAAAAAGACCCTCTGCCAGATTAGTGCCAACAAGCTCATCGGTCGGGGTGACGATCCCCGTTGTGACCACAGGGAGGCTGGTATAGAGATAGAGTTCCATGAACTCGCAATAGGAACCGTCGCCGTTGTTCGCGGTAACGACAACCTGATAGTAACGATAGGCTGTCGAGTAAACGGCGCATGTGAACTGTCGCGTCTCGTAGGGACCCCAGCCAGTCTGATTCGTTTGTGTATCAACCGTGTACCACGTACTGTTGTTATTACTCCCCTGCAAGGTCCAGTTCTTCGGCACGCGCGATTGGCTGCTGTAATTGTCGGCAACTATACGATACGCCAAGACTGGATTAGCAGAAGCGGAACCTAAGTCTATCTTAACCCAGCAACTTCCGCTGAAACTCAGCGGATCGGTTGTGGTGTTGTCGCCGTCGAAGTATTTCCACGGCGTTCCGAAGTAGCTCCCAGAGGTGGTGACCGCATAAGGCGAAGGAGTGGAGTTCCCCGTCATGTCGTGCGGGGCAACGTCAACGCCACTATCCGAGCCGAAGTAGTGCCCGCTGCCTACCGCGTCGATTGTGACTTGCGTGCCGCTGAGCACCTGGAGCACCTGACGGCTGCCATCCACCCCGCCGCCGACGCCCGTGACCCAGACGTTCTCGTACTTCCAAAGCGCGTGAGAGGCGAATGCAAGCGTGACAGGGTAAGTCCCAATCGCATTCGTGGCCGTAAGCGGGGCAAGGGTCTCTCCCATCGTGTAGACAGTCTCCGGCCAATCCCCGCCGAAGCAATTGGGATAGGAGTAGACCGGGTATAAGAGGTATTCTTCTGTACTCAGAGCCACATTAACCCCTCTTCAGCCACATCGAATATCCTGAATTTGTATATTGCACCCACGGGAATCCAAGAAAGTTCGGGGCCACTCGGTCCATTGGGACGTTTTCCATCGTGATGAAAGAATCCCACAATTGCCCGATCTCATACAGAGACCCGCTCGTTCCTTCTGGCACCCAGCAAATCACCGGGTCCATGGCGCTCGGGATTGAGCCATAAGCGGAGACAATGGAGCTACCACCGGAAAATGGACCGGAAGACTTCAGGCTGACTGGCGGTCCACCCACAGGAAGTTGGTTTGTTACGACCCAAGTAGACGCAGATGACCCAGTGCCTAGACTAAGCCTGAAAAATGGCGAGTTTTCACCGGTAAACCACGCGGCGCGAGCCAGTTGAGTAGAAGCGCCCGCGAGCAGGCCACCGCTCGTGTATGCGCCCGTACCTGTTGATCCCGTCAGTGAAAGGTGCGTCGGGTCGATCACGACACACTGCCAATAGCCGTTTGCGCCTGTGTTCCCTTGCACGTCGGCCACGAAGACGTAATCTCCGGTAGTTCTGCCGTGCGCCGTCGCTGTCGCCAGAACAACCGGGCTCGTATTACTAGCGGCGGAAATTAAAATTGGTGCATTGAACGCACGAACGTAGGGGATGCCGAATGCCATCCTGGTATAGCCCGTAGTAGAGTCCGCCAGTAACCACAAGAAACATTGATGAGCATTCGATACGAATTCCAGGACACGGGTGGGGTTTGAATAGCATAGGACGTTAACAATCCCCGCAGTGTTGGTGACCGCAGCCTGGCGCGCACTGTTAGTTAGGACAAAGCTCACCACGTCTTGCAGGACTGAGGCCACCCTAAATCTGACATAATCGCCACCATTCTCTACAAATAGGCCCATTTGCAAGCCCTGAGCCGTTACCCCGGAAAGCATGAAAAAGCCACCACCGGTAAGGAACGGCGTGTAAAAAGTGCCGAGACCGCCTATGTATAGATTGGGCGATCCCCAGGAAGCAGTGGGGTCGGCAATCCCGATGATGCTGTTGGCTGCCGCGCCCGTTCCAGCCGAGACTAAGTGAATCAGTAAATTGTTGGTGCCGTCAACGGTCGCCGTCATTAGCCCGGTACTAGTCATTGCCGCAGCAAGATTCGCAGCCACCGCTGGCAGGTTGGCCCCAACTAGAATCTGGTTTGCCCCGGTGATGGTCGCAACGTAGGTCCAGACCTGCGTCGGGAACAATGCCCAAGGGCTAGAGAAGGTAATCGTCCAGCCCGGATTTGGGTAGCCGGTAACCAGCACATCCCCAGTGGCGGCAAACTGCTGCGAAATGGTCCAGCCTGAGAGAACTAATTGATCCACAACCGCTTGCATCAATGTCATCGTCGTCGTGCATGGCACCTCGGAGTACTTCGTCGAGCCGACCGAACTGATTTGAAGTGACATAAAATCCTTTAGCTGGCAACCGTATCAATTGTCATCCTTTTCCGCTTGCTCTTGTTCAGAGAAACATCACCTTCGTTGTCTATGAGAGAAGCGGGCAAATAGAACCGTTCAACGTCCCGCTGTGGGTGCGCCGGTAGGGTAATCTGATAAAACGGCTCTCCGTCGTCCCCGTAAAATGTCACCCGAATTGGCACAGAACAAGTGTACTCCAGCCACGCCTGCTTGACGAAATTGTATCCATCGTATCCGAAGTTGAACTCGTAGGAATCCCAATGAGACACAGCCATCGGCTCTTTCCAGAAATCGAAACTGTGCTTGAAGTATTGGGAGTATCCCCCTGGAGATGGCGTGAAAACAAGCCGAGTGTTTTTCGAGATCAAGTCGCTCTGTAGAGTCAAGATACGAGCCCGGTCATTCAACGTGGTGACAACAGAGATCGGATCCCCCAGATTCCCAGAATCCCCTTGCAGTTGAACCGCGCATGGCAACCCCGATGAATTCATTTCTAGGTTGAGAGTCCTGAAAACTTTGTCGCCAGAATACTCCAGGTCGCTCCACTCTGTATAGAGAGTCCTGTCGGCAGGATACTTACTGAGGCCGGGAAACGAGTAAGAGAAATGCTTAAAGGGGACGCCCGCAACCGTTGGCCGCAACCGAACCTTCTTGACGATCATGTTGTCATTCAAGGCGAAGTTGGCCGTGATCCGGTTAGGCTTCCCTCCCGTAGTGGTTGGAGGGGCTAAGACGAAAGACTGAACAGCCGTGTTCTCTTGCTGGACGCCGATAACGCCGGTCATCGTGTCCATGTTCATCACGACGGTTTGCCCCACCGGGATGTCATATTCCATCACCAATTGGTATAGTCTCTTATCAAAGGGCCATCCCAAATCGTCCCAATCGTAAGCACGCCCCACCTGGATCTGAGCTAAGGGGACGACGTTCAACGTCAACGAATAGAAGGAGCCTCCGCCTGTTGTCGTCCCAGAGATCCTTGTCTGGATGGCATAGGCTTCCTTGTGGTATCCACCCTGGATTGAATTGGGAATACGAACCCGATTGGGGTTGGGAACAATCGTGAACAACTCGTCCTGCGTTGTCGAGAAGTCGTAGAACGTCTGGATGGTCACGATGTCGGTGGACTTCATCTCCAGGATGAGATCCGCAAATGTCTTATTAGCGCTAGGAGCATTCGCCGTGAAGGCCGCTGGAGTCAAGGAATAGACGATGGCCTGCCCATCGTTTGGTGTATCCACCCAGCCATCGGACGTCCCAGAATTCTCTTCATACAGAAAGGCGAATGTGCTTGGGCTCTTGGCCGAATAGAGAATCCCTGCCGTCTTGTCGTTCAATTGAGCAGTTATGCCAACAGGAGCCCCGTTGGCTAAAGTATCGCTCAGGTTTTCAATACTCCATCTCTTAAACTTAGTATGGTATCTGAGACGGTGTGGGATGCCAAGGGTGTCCAAGTAGGAGACAAACACCTCGTTGTCGTTGTACTCCATCGTAACTACGTCTGCGCCTGCCGTCCCAAGATGAGGTCGAGTGTCGATTGGGGCATAAGATCCAATCGCATTTCCATTGAACAGCGGGTCTAGGTCTTGGCTTCTCCAGGCGCTCATCCCCCCGCTCCACGAATAGATCCCGTCGTAAGACAAGTACCACAACTCGTTGTCCGCCATGCACCATGCCTTAGTGGCCAACAAGCCCCTTTGGGCAGGGGTGGCAATAGGGGCCTCCATCTGGCCAGACGCCACAGCCACGTAGTACAGGTTGTTTAGGTTCATGCACAGAACCCCGCCAGAGAATTCCGTCAGGTTAACGATGTAATTGGAAGGGGTTCCGACGTTGATGGCGTTTGCTACGTTCGTCGTTAGGTTGATGATCGGGAAAGCCTCGGGCCTGCCAGTCTTTGACTGGTAAAGGACATGCGGATTGTTCGGATCGCCTGCAAGAAATATCGAATCAAACGCTTCTAGGGAAAGAGTTACGGGTTGGTTGGCAATAGCGTCAGCTTGGATCGTGATCGGGTTCGTAGCCGCGTCCGCATGGTCGTACTGGAGAAACAGCGTAACCGTCCCGCCGACTGCATCCACAGCCGCCAAGATCGACGTTTCTTGCGTCAGCGTGTTTATGCCCACAGTGAGAGGTGTCCCTACGGTCAGGCTTGCCAGCGAGCCGGAGGTGACTATTACGTTCAAAACCGCAAGCGTATTGGCTACGGCCACAGTGGAGGAAGTCATTACCACTGGGGTTGGAAGGGCGCTCGTTACCGGCGTATCGTTGTCAAAGTCTACTAGATTGTTAATATCTATGCTCTGGTCGCTCTGCTGATCGCTGAAAATGACAGTCTCGCCAGCCCCAGGATTAGCAGCATAGCCGACAAACCGATAGTACGAGTCAGCAAAAGAGCCCCCAGCCCTGTAGACCGAAATGGAATTCTCCCCAGTTATCTGAGGATCGTCTGTCCCGTAGAGAGTTAAATCAACGCCTTGCCGTTGTGGGCTCACCGCCGCCGTTGGAATCATCAAGGCGCAGGGATTGCCTTCGGCCCCAGTAATGGGGTTACGGAACGTGAAAATGTAACTGTACGGCTGGAGGGGGAAGTCCGATGAAGTAGTAACCGCGTTTGGCCCAGCCCCACCGGCGATATAAATGCTGCTAATGCCAAGCTCGGGGCTTCCGGTTGGGACCGCAACAGTCTTATAAACGACCTGAAACCCAGTTACATTCTTCCACGAATACACCGGGTTCCCGGCATTTCCGACAGCCAAGAATTGAGACTTTGGAATGCTAATCTCTGTCCAGACTGCGTTGCCTGAATCGGCAGCTTCAGCCGATACGGCAGCCAGTGCTTGGGCTTTAGCTTGAGTGATTTCCTGGCTGATATACGGAGTGTCGTTAAGGGCGCTCTGAGGAATGGTTGCTCCGATATTGCTGAGGTTCTGGGTAGAAGTCTGCGTACCCGTAACCTGCGGCTGGATCGCAGTCGGAAGGATTGATTTTTCATAATAGTCGGAGTTGCTATTGTTGACCAAGACTCGGAACCGGATGTCTGTATATTGAGACGGGTCTGAGGCGTAGACCGAAATGTGAACAAGATCATCCGTGGAATACCCAGTTGACGGGATTCCGTCGAAAGAAGCATCTAACGCTATAGCCATCGTCGCAAGCGTTACGAAGTCACTTGAACCAGTGTCCGTATCTAAATCCTCTGCCGCTTGAATCAAGTCCCCGACATTGGGTATATCTTCCAGATACACGCTGAAGGTAGTCGAATCGCTGGAGAGAACGGGAGCGTATTGAGTGTAGGCTGAAACCCCTCCAATAGCCGGAGTTACGATCTGCAACAGCATCCCCACGTTGATCCCAGACATAGTAGACGGGGTGATGGTGATGTTCCCTGGGACTGTCCCGCTAGCCTCTGCGACGGACATATAGGGCAATCTGCTTATGTCTGAGCCTACGGCTAAGTTGTAAACCACGTCCATGTCTGGAGGCAGCAGCGCGTACGCGCCCAACGCTGCCTGGACTGGTTGCACTGGAGGCAATATCCCCCACTTTTGAAGTCCCGGTGAAACTGTGGCTGGGTTTGTCCCGCTATCCTTCAGCATCGCGCTTGGACAGGCGAAGTACTGGTAGGGGAGTCCGCTAGACCCAGCAGAATAGGAGATAGCGCTGAATCTCTGCCGAGCGTAAGCGTCCGATGGGGCTACGCCAGTTGCAATCTCATTCCAATCTCCGCCGTTGATCCGAGACCAAATGTTCACATCCTCGCCAACGTATAAGATTTCCTCCCCCAAGTCCCCTACGTGCAACGCAGAGATTGAATGGATGACCGGAGCTTCGTCGAAATCCTGTTGCCATTCGTCAGCCCTGGTGAGCTTCTGACTCCCCGCCCTAACCGTGATGTTCCCCTCCTGGACACTGACTACGTTAGTCAATTCGCTGTAGTGCGACTCGTCCAACAGGGCCGGGTCCTGCTTCAGTTGGAGCCCGCCGTTGGGGAAAGCACGGGAAATAGGTTGGAGGTCAGCCATGTTGCCTTAGCTCATTCTGGCCTTGAGGTAGCTATTCCCTGGAGTTGACGTGACGACATAAATCCCGCCAACGGGGACTCCAGCCGTTGCCGCGCCTGGATCATCTGCTGCCATGACAAAGGGAGAGACGGCTACGCCAGGGCCTACCCCAAGAACGGTCGTAGTGGTAGGGCCAGCAACAGTGACCATCATGAAGTCTTCGATGACGATCCCTCTGAAAGTAACGGTGATGGCATCAGGCATTGGCTTGCTCCGTGTAGATGTTGGCCATAATTGCTCCTGCTAAGTTCACACCTTCAGCATACCGCGCTTGGCAATAGGCGGCTTTCTGTTCGTCTTTCAATTCGCTGTTTGTGGAAAAGATCCTGGAGAGTATCCCATACTTCAAGTAGCACTGGAACGAAGCGGGGATTAGCTGAATATACGTCGGATCGGTCGGGATGACATTCCCAATCATCGTCAGATTCCCCGTGGAACACACTATGTCGGCATATACCCCATACCCAGGTCCGGTGGCTTCCAAGTATGGATTTCCAAGAGCTTCGGCAAACACCCCGTAGCCAGGAGTAGACGGATTTGCCTGGATGTCGAAGTCAACCGCGCCAGACGTGGAGGCGGGCACGCCGTAGCCCTGATCGTAGGTGTAGGTCAATTCTCCTTCCACGTTTGGCATAGGGCTCAGTTGGATCTGCTTGACTGTAACCTCATCTTCTTTGAAGTATTGTGATTGATTGAACTGCGTCGGCCACAAAGGATCGGAATTGTCCAAATAGAACCCGCTCGTCCGGTTGATGTGCGTCTGTCCCGCAAGCGCTTCGTCAATCTCTCCCAGTTGATCGGGCTTCGTGTACGTGTCCACCCCGACAACGATGGGGACATTGAAGATCTTCTTGATGATCTGCGTCTTGCTCAAGAAGTCCATTACGACTTCATTGGCAATGGTGTAGAACTCGCTATCCGTTAGGAGGCCCAACTGGAATCCGCCATCCTCTAGCAAGATCGCGGCACACTGCCGGTAGAGGCCATATAGGATGGGGAAAAGGCGGGCCGGGAAGATTTCAACGAATGGTCCAGGAGGGGTACTGGTGCTAACGGTAGTACCCGCTCCTGATCCCCAAGGGAACGTATTCCATTCGCCGCTGTTCCAAGTTCCCATTATTGGTCGCACTCCACGGTCAGATTGACCACCGTTGCGCTAGCCGTTGCTTTGAGGTTGATCCCTACGATGTCATTTGCCGCCACTGCCGTCGTCCAGCCAGTCAGGGTGGTCGAATGTAGGGAATTATTCGACGCAATGGCGGGGGTAGCCGAGGCCGTGATTGTGTTCGAGATGGTCGGCAGACCCGTCCCGCTGGCGATCTTCCAGACATCCACCGTCGCCGTGCCCGTGTCCACGCTCATGTTCCATGCGCTGATAGTGCAGGAAAACGGAACCGTGAGATAGCCCGTCTGCCCAGACGTGAGCGCCGTCCCGGCCCCGTTGAAGGTGTACCCGAAGCCACGCGCGGTGGAAATGGGCGTCAGTGTCAGCGTACTGCCCGAAAGCGTGCCCTTCCATGCCCCAGTCGCGGCGGTGACCGGTAACTTCACTGTATAGGCTGACGTGGAGTCATCGACCGTCACCACAACCGTACTGGAGCTTGTTTTCCCGGTCAGATCGAGAATCCCAGTATTTGTGCTACCGACCGTCCCGAAGCCGCCTGGATTTTGCAGGACAGCAGACCCATCCAGATAGGCCGTGCTGGCGATGCCATTGCCCGCCCCGTCGCCCTTGATGAGATTCGTAGTGCTCGCGATGGTCGCACCGCCGCTACCTGAAGAACAACCACTAGTCGTCGCGCCATAGTTGCCGTCTGTACAGAGAGTCTGGCCAGCAGAGGAAGCGACTGTGCCCGCCAGCATAACCTTCGTATCGCCGATACCCTGCGGAGAAAAGTACGCGCCCCATCCATTTGCTCCAGTCACAGTGGGGAAATAGCCAGAGGTCCCCATTGTCTTAGGAGCTAAGTTACCAGACAGGAGCCAGCCTTCAAGCGCTTCTATTTCCTTTCGCATAGAATTGAAATTCCACGCGACCACGTAATTAGACACAGACGAAGAGGATGGATACTCACCAGCACTTGTCCCATCAAACCCTCTTCCTGCCAGATTGGGACACCCATTATAACCTACCGACAAAGTGTTCCCAGAGACATTACAAACCATCACGACCTCTGCGGTTCCACTTGTCCCGCTAGGTGGAGAGATTGTCAATAACATATTTGGAGAAATCCCAGTCGCGCTTGATACGATCACACTAGTACTGGTTGCCGTAAGGGGCAAAAAAAGGGTAGTTGAAACATTGTTGGCAGCTACGCCAATTTTACCGTCCGTAACCGCAGCGCTGGGGAATACGGCAGTCTGCCCACAAAGGGAAGAAGCGAAGATAAGCAACGCCAAGGCTATTTGTTTCATGCGCACTCCAAAAACTGATTCTTTGTATCCTGATTGCGGGCGGCTCCAATGCCCTCGCGTTGGCATTCCGCTGCCGCCGATGCCCAATTCCGGTTTAGAACAGCCGCCCCAAATCGTGGGAAAGCTCGAAAGCTCCCCAGGTTGAATACCATGTCGTAGAGGCCCAATTGCGCTGGCTCGGGATACGATTCAAACGCCGGGAAAGTCTGGATCAAGACAAGGTAGAAGTGAGAAACGTCTCCCATCAGGAGATTGTCAATTGCGCTGTCTGCTAATATCAGGGACTTGTATTCCTGGTTGCTGGACTTGACGAAATTCCATCCGTTGACAACATCCTCCTCTGATGCTGTGTCGAGATTTACGTCGGTAAACCCTAACTGTGTTGCAGCGCTGGACGAAAAAATAAGGTGCCCAACCCCCACGGTCACGTTCCCCGCTGTATCGGGATACATCCAAGCCTTGCGACCCTCGTGGGTAGAGAGCATGTCGATCAGTTTTGCCTTGAATTCGTCGGTCATGTTTTCGCCTGCTGCGCCTCTGGGATAAAGTAGCGCGGTTGCGTCAGCCCCTTCCATATTGTCATCTTCTTGTTGACGGACAGGTACTTCTGATAGTCCGTCGATCCGTGGGCAAAGATAGTCGAAGATTCCTTCAGCATGAGAGTATGTGCCGCCAGAAAATCAACGGCGCTGGCGTACTCGTTGGGGAGATTAAGGATGTCCGTATCGGCCACCAATGGGACTGGCTCCATCACTCCAGTTACCCTGATGTCACAGCCACCAAGGGAATCAGCGGGGTAGATCCCGAACTTCGTCAGACCACACGGGACCCAATAGGAAACAGGAAGCCCCACACTGCTGGTTGTGTCTGCCGTCCAATTGGGATAAGAAGCGCCCAATTGCCAAAGCGTCGTCGGTTGAAGGTACATACCCTCAAAGGTGACGCGCAGGGGAATGAGGATCTGAGCGGGGGTGTCGTACCAGATTCGGTTGGCCTGAGACCACCCTGGAATCTGGAATGTGCCTTGGATGAACCCCGTGGAGAGGTTGACGACCTGGACCGCTTCGTTAAGCGCACTAGCCACTTCGGACGGCTGGTAAAGTAATGTGTTGCCATCCAGCCTGGAATAAACCCGTGCTTTCAAGGCCCCGAGAGTGACAAGCGGCACTAAGCACCTTTTTTTCGCTCAGAGGTTTCCGGCTCTGGGCAATCGAACACTCGGCCCTTGGAGAACGTAGAAGCCCCAGGCGAGTTCATCTGTGTGTTAAACAGTTCCCGCCCCATCGTCTCACGATCAAGCCATTCCGCCGATCTCACCATTGACTTGCGTTCGCTTTCGTTGTAGGTGTCCGACTGGGCCATGCGTTGAAGGATCTCACCTTCAGGCTCCACTGGGACCGCCTGCGGAGAACGAAACTTGTCGAACGTGGACTCGCCGTTGTCTGGTTTACGCTGCATAATGCCCTCTCTTTTACCTGTCTTTACGATGAGCCGCGCGCCACGCGGAATCTTCACGATCATGCTCTTCCAGTTTGCCGCGAACGCGCGCCTGTTCTTCCCGCAATCCGAGGAGGTCACGGCTCATAGTGGCTTGGTCTACCGCCATCCTGCCGAGCATTTCGGTGTGCGTAGCAATCTGCTGAGAGAGACTACCCCAAGAGACAGCCATGCCTATCACCAGGACGATGATCGTAATAATCTGTCCAGGATTTAGGCCCCATTTATAGAGGGTGTCTCCGTTCTTATAAGCGTTATCTGGCATCAATTTGTTTTCTCCAATTATGTAGCGGGCCGAAGCCCTGCCGAATTACACTTTCTCCATTATGGGATCGGGCAAGTATAGTGGCCGCTTCCGTCGAAAAAAACCCACGCCCCACTGCCGACCGTGAGGCAAGAGCCGACAGTACAATTAGAACACCGTGCGATTGTATTGATGGGCTGGGAGGCTAACTGGCCTATATTTATCGTTCCCACGGAGATGCCGCCCGCAGTGACCGCGAAAACATTCACAGGGGTTGGATAAAAAATGATCGTCGCCCCCGTGGAAACTCCTGTCAGTAGGACACCGTTGTTCATGGTAACACTCGTGCCCGTGTACGAACTGACGGTGCTCCCGGCCTGAATGTTCGGCCCCGATAGATACTGCCCATTCGCCACGCCTGTCGTGCCGCCCGAGAATTGCAACGTAGCCCCACTCGCAGTCGCCGAAGTGGTGACAAGGCTGAATGGGGTCCCTGGATTCACCACCCTGAACCCTGGGATGCTTGTAGCCGCTTGACCTCCACCCATCTCCACCGTCATTGTCACATTCGAGACTGGATTGTTATTCCCTACCGTAAAAGTATCGCTGGTCTTGGGAACATTCAGCCCAAATTGTGCAGTTCCATCGGACCAAAACTGGAAGAGAGAAGTAAAGGCTGGAGCGGCAAAACTGCCAGATTCGCCTATAATTCGGTAGAGGCTCAGGTTGTTGAAAGAGTTAATAACGGTCTCTTTGCTTCCTGCTGGTATTGATGCACTGTTGTCTGAATATCCTATAAAGTGGTCGTAGGCCCCCTGCCCGCCAGCGGGGAAGGCTGAATTTAGGTACGGCTGGTAAATCCCCGTGATGAACTCTAGGCCTGGGCCTGCCGTCCCCACTACATTCCCGTTGGTGTTGAAGATTATATTCTCGTTCGCTAGCGTGTTCAAATTGGCAACGTACACCGGGATCTGCATTCCGTTCGTCAGGCCCAGCCCGTAGATGGCATTGGGTGTCGCACCAGAAGGGGTGCCAGTCGTGTAAACCCGGTGCTGGCCTCCGCCCGTGAGACTGAAGAAATTCACATCCGAAGGGTAGAACGGATCGCCCGTGTAGTCGAACCAAATGATGCTCTGGCAAGGAGCAGTCACGAGACAGCCCACGTTGGTATTGTACTGATGAAAGTAGAAGAATTGATCGCTGTCGGTATTCTGCAAATGGACGCCGGTTTGGTTTGCGAGCATCGCATTGATCGTCAGGTTGTCGTATTCTTCCAGGCAGGCATCGGAGGACGGACCAGGAGGGTAGGCGGTCGGATAGCCAGTGAGATAGACTCCCTGAGCGTTCGTGGCAGTCGTGCCCATGACTATAGACACTTGCGTCCACTTGTTGTGCATCGTGTTGCTGAGTCCAGTCCCGGAGGTCGCGCTGTTTGTAGTTTCGTAAATAGCTATTTGGTTGGCAGCAAAAAGGGAGATGTTGACGTTCTCCACCTTACCCCAGGTAGCAGAGACCGGCTCTATACCGATAGCGTTGGGAGCACTGAGGACGATGTTTATTCCACTAATACCCCATCCGTCCATCGGCCCATTGATCTGAAAGGCCGGGCCGGAGCTTAAAGAGTTTACGATGCAGCCGGGGCCAGCACCCAAGCAAGCTAGTTTAATGCCAGCCGTTGTCGAGGCGGCGCTCGCCGAACCATTGCCCATCTGGACCGTGCTGTTCGTGTAGTACGTTCCGGGGTACATCCCGATGGTATAGCCGTTGGTTGAAACGGCATTGATCGCTGCCTGAATGTTCGCTAGGTCCGTAGCCCCAGTTGTGTCCCCCGATGGGGAAATCGTTACGGGCAAGTCCGCCTCGGTCGCACACCGCGACATCCCCGGCCCGCTACGGAATGGGATGCAATTGAAGCCAGGGTCCGCTATGGCGCTGATTGAGGAAGCCGAAGAGGTGATGAAGTAGTCCTTGGAGCAGGAGAGCGTTGAAGATGTGCTACCCGAAAGCGTGTTGAGGCGCACCCAACTGTGATACCCGTTGCCAACGCCAATTGGGACAAAGGACGTGTTGGTGATCTGGCTTGTGGGGAATGGCGTCCACGGCCCAGTCCTACTCACGTCGCTGTACTCCAACTGGATCGTATAGGCCCCTACGTTGCTGTTCACGTAGTAACTGAAGTAGTTGCAGCCCATAGCCGCCGTGGAGCGGTTGTCGAACACCTGAGAGGCGCTTGTGACGTTGTAGACCCTAACCACTTGGAGCGGCTGGGGGATGGTCTGAGCTTTCGCCGTGAAGAGAGAGAAAGCAATCAAGACAGGAAAAGGAAAGTGTTTCATATTAGTAATCTCCAGCCGCCGCTTCCCAAGAATGCGATTGCTCCCAGTTCGCCCCCATCCCCATTCCTCCCCAAGTCTGAGCGAAATTCCAAGTAAAGGCCTTCTGATAGGAACTTTCCTCACTGTTCATTATCTCAATAACGGCCTGCTCGAACCGAGCTTGGTACATATTCGCCGTTTCCAGGCTAAAGAACGCATCCTTCATGTCTGGAGGACGAGGGCAAGGCGTAGCAAAGGCATCTGCCAGAGCCCCATATATGAGGGCATTGGGGTTGATTCCCGCAGGAGGAGTATCGTCTGGGAGCCTCATCCCCTTCCAACGGGCATGGTAAAGGTAAGAAAGCTGGTACGGAATTGACGGTGGAGGATAAATCTCGTACATTTGCTGGCCGTTGAGGTTCGGCCCCAAATTGGCAATACAGTTGGGAGAATCAGTCGCCGTTCGGTTCGGGTCGTACAGGTTGAGTTCTTCCTGAGATACCTGCAACCGGAGCGCGATTTGCTGAAAATTATCCACAACGACAACCAGTTCTTTTACGTCCCCAGCAAAAGGCGTATAGGCTAGCAAAATCTGATAGGCCATCCCCGCAGCGCCAACCTGTCCCCACGGATTGTCTAGATACAGACTCGTGGGGCTCGTTACCGCCTGCACGGTGAAAATTGGGTTAATTGAATTGACACGCAACTGAAGGTTGACGAGAGAGCTTGCTGTCGCTGTGAAGTTCGCCTCGTGCGGGAATTGAAAGGCGCACAGGATGCGTCCTGCCATCATGTCCAACACGGCTACAGTCTCAGGGTAAGGGCTTGCGGAGTCCACGTAGAGCAGGCTGCTGGGCGTGATGCCGACAGTGCTGTCGGGAGTGACCCAAACGGTCCTAGCTGCCCGTAACGGCTCCTGGATGTGGGTGTTCACTACGTCATCGACAGGCCAATTTGTTCCCGCCCCCGCGACGAGCGTAGACCCAGTTGTAACCGCAATCGTCCCAATAGAGTATGCCTGCGGGATGGATAGAAGGTTACGCTTCAGTAGACTAGACCAATCCGGCTTACGGTCGAGTATTTGCCGCAACCTCTCGTTAAGGAAGTCTACGGCCAGAGTCCGGTCCAGACCAATGCGCTGCTTGCACACGCGATTTTGCATCGACTGGAGAGTTTCCGTAAATTGGGCCATAGCTTCTTTATTGGGAATCGAAGTCCCTAGTGAACCTGGATCTTTCCGCCTAGTGTCACCTTGCCGCCAATCTGCGATGGCACAAAGGGTGCATTAACGCTGAAATTGTAGGGCGAAGATGTTGCACCGCTGGTAGTCGTCGAGACGGTGATGGGGAACGTCCCCGCGCTCACGACCATGCCCGCAGTGATTGGGGCCGTGACCTGAGTGGGGCCGACGTAGGTGGTCACGAGCGGAGTGCCGTTCCAGTAGACCACGGCGGTTGCATCATAGTTTGCCCCATTCACCGTGAGCGTAAACCCGGTGCTGCCCATGAGCTTCGTAGCTGGGCTCAGGCTGGAGATGGTGGGTGCGCTGGTGGCGTTGATCGTGAACGTGCTCGGGCTCGAAGTCCCGCCGCCCGTGGTCGTCACCGTGACGCTGGCGGTCCCCGGTGCGGCGATGAGAAGCGCCGGAACGACGGCGGTGCACTGCGTCGTGCCCACGTAGGTCGTGGCCAGGCTGGTAGAGTTCCAAGTCGCCGCGCAGCTTGAGTCGTAGTTTGCACCGTTGATCGTGAGTGTGAACTGCGCCCCGCCAGCAGTCGCGGAGGATGGTGACAGGCCGGTGATCGTAGGTGCTGGCGGGCTGCTGGACCCGGCGCTCGTGAAAGCCAGGACGCCGTTCGCCGTGCTTGTTACCGTGCTTCCGCTGCCGCTGGCGGTAATGGCGACGCTGCCTAGCGTGGAGGTGTCCACCTTGTAGGCCGTGCTCGGGAGCATCCCGGCCAGAGTGTGCGCCGTCGAGCTCGACTGGTAAGTGAAGGTGTACGAGATCGGCAGAACGGGAACGGGCGGCGTGCAAGTGTAGTTCGAGCAATTCCCACTGCCCACCTGCGCGTTCTGGAAGCCCGCCACGATGCCCGTAGTCACCTGCACCATGTCGGCATTGGTCGCTGTCAGCGGTGTCAGGGTGGCCGTGTCGGACGCCGAGACGCTGGCATCCAAGGCCGTAAGCCAGTTCTGCGAGTCGGCAGTATCCGCGCCCGAGGCCAAGCACCAGGAAGCGTTCGAGGTGCAGTTTCGCGGATCGTGAATCTCTAGCCGATAGATCATGCCCGAGCCGCTGGTCTGCCCGACGGTCAGCATTGGATCTTGCAGGACTGCGGGTGGCGTGAGCGGCTTGATCGTGGTGATGGCTCCGTTGAACTTCTGGCTGGTGCCGACCGCCCCGACTGCCCCGCACGCCGTTGAGCCGTTGAGCGTGAACGTGTATAGATCTACGGCGGTGATCCACCATGCGCCATTCAGCCCTGCGCATCCGCCGCTCTGTCCGGCAATCACCGTGCTCATGCCGCTGTTCATCAGGTGCGGAGCGCTCGTCACTACCTTCACGGGCGTCGTGTTGCCGATGCTGGCGATGCTGACGGCGGGTGCTTTGACGTGCCACTGGCGCATCCCAGCGGCGATCTGTCCGCTCGTGGTGACTTCCGTGGGAATTGCGCCGGTCGTCCAGGAGATCAGCTGCTGGCCCCACTTGTTGCCCGTTGCCGTGCCCGTGCAAGCCGTTGCCCCAAGCGCCGTCGTCTGACCATTCAGACTGAAGTGCGTCCCATCCAGGGCCGTGATGGTGTAGGTCTGATTATTCAGGCCGCTGCATCCGGTCCCCGCGACGCTGGTGAGCTTAACCTGCATCCCGCTGTGAAACGTGTGGCCGCCCGTGACCAGCGCGATGGGGTTCCCGCCCGCCGCATCGATTATCGACGTGAAGCTCACCGCCTGCTGGAGTTGATGCGTCTGCTGCGTGCGGTCGTAGACCAGGAACAGCTTGGGCAAAAGGTAGAGCACTTCACGCTGATTGGTGAGCACCCGGCTGCCGGTCGTGGTATTCGGCGTCCCCATGTAATCGGCCTCTAGCCCGACGCCACGGGCGTAGGCATAGTTGGCCGTAGATTCCAGTAAGTCGATTCGCGCCGGATGGCCCTTGGGAATCGTCACTCCGGGCGTGCCTTGGACATACTGCGTCCCCGTTCCGCTGGTCGCAAAGACAAGTGCGGTACCAGTCGTGGGGTAGCTTCCCCCATTCCCGATATAGGTAGGAGCCTTGATGACCCCGAACGTGCCGCTGGAGTTCCAGTTCACGATCACGTAGGGATCGCCGCGAACGACGCTCTCGGTCGCACCCGAACTCCCACTAAGATAGTATGTCGGTGGAGTCGCGCCAGTTGCCCAAGTGAAAAGAACCGTCGTGCCATTGCCCCATGAG
>Ga0116112_1000462_pt1 | contig 32268 bp, 30 predicted proteins | sample June2015DPH_8_15_FD_89721 | JGI IMG/M metagenome (GOLD analysis project Ga0116112, IMG submission 89721) | Peatland microbial communities from SPRUCE experiment site at the Marcell Experimental Forest, Minnesota, USA - June2015DPH_8_150 | ecosystem: Environmental > Terrestrial > Soil > Wetlands... | reverse complement strand
GGGCCGGGCGTCGTCGGCTGGTGGCGCGGTGAAAACACTACGACCAATGAACTGGCGGGAGTCAATGATGGTATCGGGAATCCTACCTATGGCGCCGGAAAGGTGGGCAATGGTTTCGTAATCAGCGACGCCAACGCTTACGTGGAAATTCCCGCCAGTTCGTCGCTGGACGTTGGTTCGGGACCCGGACTGACTTTGGAAGCGTGGATCAATCCCACCGATGTGACCAGTGGCGCTATTCATCCGGTTTTTGAGTGGAACGACGCTATCAATGCACAAACCACCGGCCTCAGCGGAGTTTACTTGTGGGTAACATCCCCCGGCGTTCTTACCGCCAACCTCGTGGATGCCAATACTGACTCAACGAATGTCTTCCAAACGGGACCAAACGCGATCTCGGCGAATGCTTTTCAACATGTGGCGCTGACTTACAACCAAACGACCGGTGTGGCGATTCTCTATACGAATGGGGTCGCTGCTGCCAGCACTAATTTGGTCATCGTTCCACAAACGAGCTACAATTTGTGGCTGGGGTATAATCCCGGCAACCCACTAGGCATGGCCAGCGACCACCCCGCCGTTTTCGATGGTACGATTGATGAACCCAGCATCTACAACCGCGCCCTTTCGGCGAGTGAAATCAAGGCCATTTATACCCTGGGCGGCGCGGGCAAATTCTTTCAGAGCTCCGAGGTTTCGGCTCCGGAGAACCTCGCCGTGGCGAGCGTCACCATTCCCGGAGTCGGCACCAGTGTCATTTATGGCAACAATACCACCTGGCAGTCGGGCGGGGCCACCTTCACGGCCGCCTGGACCCAGACGCCGGTGACTATCAGCGGGATTGAGCCGGGGATTTTGCTGGATGACTTCTCCCTGTCCGGGGCGAAAGGCGGCAATCTGTATTACCAGCCGGAAGAGGACATGAGCGCCATCAACGGCACCAGCGCCAAGGGCACCAGCGGCAAGGGCACATGGACCCTGGAAATTCAGGATGACCGCGCGGGCGACGCCGGCACGCTTCTGGGCTGGCAACTGGAATTCCTCTTTGCCAACACCAATGTCATACCGCCACCGCCCACCCTCATCGGCGGCCAGCCGCAAACGAATGTCATTCCCCCGGGCGGTTTCGCGTATTTCGGCGTCCTCGTGCCCGCAAACGCGGACATCGCCACGAATATCCTGCTGTTCAGCACCGGGCCGGTGAACCTGTGGTTTAACTCAAACAACCTGCCCGTCGGCGCAAGCCCGCCGGATTATCTGCTGATGGGCACCGCAACCAATGGCGTTTCAATTTTGACCACCACGAGCGTGCCGACGAACATCGTGCCCGGCTCGATTTATTATCTGGGCGTGCAAAACCCGAACAGTTACACCGTCACCAACGCCATCGAAGTGGACTTTCATTATTTGACCGCGGCCAGCCCGCCCATCGTCATCTCCGGCATCATGGCCACCAACATCGGCGGGAAGTTCGGTTTCCTGCTCACCTGGTATGCCCCCACCAACGATATCTTCATGGTGCAATGGACGGGCAGCCTCAATCCGCCCGTCACGTGGAACACCTTCACCAACATCATCACGTACACGTCGCTTACGCCCACGAACGGCATTGGCTTCTTCGAGTTCTTTGATGATGGCTCGCAGACCGGCGGGTTTGGCCCCCAGCGCTTTTACCGGTTGCTCCTGATAGCGCAAAGCCTGATCAACGGCCAGACGTACACCATTGCCCCCGGAGCCACTAACTTCTTTTCGGTCAACGTGCCGACCAACGCGGATTTCGCCACCAACAGTCTGCTGTTCGCCACCGGGCCGCTGAACATCTGGTTCGACACGAATGCGCCGCCCACGACCGATGTCTTTCTGTTCAGCGGGACCAGTGGCTCCTACATCCTGTCCACGACCGGCACTCCGCCGCTGGTGCCCGGCGGGACTTATTATCTGGGCGTGCAAAACACAAACAGTTTCAGCGTGACTTACGCCCTCGCGGTGGACTTTCATTTGTTGTTGCCCCCGCCCCCCATTTTCATCTCCGGCATCACCTACACCAACATCGGCGGGACGAATGGGTTCCTGCTCACGTGGTATGCCCCCACCAACGATATCTTCATGGTGCAATGGACGGGCAGCCTCAATCCGCCCGTCGCGTGGAACACCTTCACCAACATCATCACTTACACCGGCCCGCCGCCGCCACCCACAAATGGCATCGGCCTGTTCAGCTTCTTCGATGACGGCTCGCAGACCGGCGGGTTTGGCCCCCAGCGCTTTTACCGGCTGCTGCTGGTGGGCAGCCTCGCCGGCGGTGTGCCGCAGACAAACTCCGTTTTGACCGGCGGCCTGGATTACTTCCGGGTCAACGTGCCGACGAACGCGGATTTCGCCACCAACACCCTGCTCTTTGCCGGCGCGCCGGTGAACGTGTGGTTCGCCACGAACCCCCCGCCCGCCACCAATGTCTTTCTGTTCAGCGGAACCAATGGGTCTTACACCCTGTCAACGACCGGCACCCCGCCGCTGGTGCCCGGCGGGACTTACTGGCTGATCGTGCAAAACACGAACAGTTTCACCGTCACTTACGGCCTCGAAGTGGACTTTCATTTGTTGTTGGCCCCGCCCCCCATTTTCATCTCCGGCATCACCTACACCAACATCGGCGGGACGAACGGGTTCCTGCTCACGTGGCTCGCGCCGACCAACGACGTTTTCCAGGTGCAATGGTCGGACACGTTGTCGCCGGCGAACTGGCAGTTCTTCACCAATTTTATTTATTACACCGGCCCGCCCACGCCCACGAACGGGTGGTTCTCCTTCTTCGACGACGGCTCGCAGACCGGCGGGTTTGGCCCCCAGCGCTTTTACCGGCTGCTGCTGGTGGGCAGCCTCGCCGGCGGTGTGCCGCAGACAAACTCCGTTGCCACCGGCGGCCTTGATTACTTCCGGGTCAACGTGCCGACGAACGCGGATTTTGCCACCAACACCCTGCTCTTTGCCGGCGCGCCGGTGAACGTGTGGTTCGCCACGAACCCCCCGCCCGCGACCAATCTCTTTTTGTTCAGCGGAACCAATGGGTCTTACACCCTGTCCACGACCGGCACTCCGCCGCTGGTGCCCGGCGGGACTTACTGGCTGATCGTGCAAAACCCGAAAAGTTTCACCGTCACTTACGGCCTCGAAGTGGATTTCCACCTGCAGACCGCGGCGAACATTCCGATTACGGTTTCGGGCATCACGTTCACGAATCTGAACGGAACGAACGGTTTCCTGCTCACGTGGCTCGCGCCGACCAACGACGTTTTCCAGGTGCAATGGTCGGACACTTTGTCGCCGGCGAACTGGCAGTTCTTCACCAATTTTATTTATTACACCGGCCCGCCCACGCCCACGAACGGGTGGTTCTCCTTCTTCGACGACGGCTCGCAAACGCCGCCCGGTTTGCCGCCGGCGCGTTATTACCGGATCGTGCTGGCCGGCTCGGGCGCGTCAACGCACACCAACGCGGTGTTCCTCAGCAGCGTCGTCTCGACCAACATGACCGGGACGAACGGTTTCTGGCTCACGTGGTCCGCGCCGACGAATTATCTCTTCGAGGTGCAATGGACAACCAATCTGGTGCCGGTCGTCACGTGGCGCACGTTCCCGGACATCATTGGTTACAGCACACTCGTCGGCCCCTCGAACAGCCTGTTCAATTTCTTTGACAATGGCGCGCAAGGCGGCCTCGGCCCGTTGAAATTTTACCGGCTCCTCCTGCTGCCGTAGCCAGGCGTTTTCCGAGCTGGTGCATTTTTTGAGCGGGTACAGACGCGGCCATGTTCCGAAGGAACATTTGAGGATAGCCCGGCATTTTAACCCCGACATCGGTTGTCGGGGTCAAACGCCGGGTTACCCTCAGGAAATCCCTGCGAGCCTACACCAGGTTTGCCATTACACGTTGTCCCCAAATTGGGTCGTGTATCGCTAGAGTGTTGCCGGAAGCCCTGAAATTGGGCTTGCGGAAACGGATGTGTTTCGCAAGAGTGGCCAATCTATGACTGCAACCAATGAAGATTTGACTAAAGCCGTTCTCGCGCTTTCCAGCCTTATGGCAACTGTGCTAGAGATGCAGGCGACAATGGCGGGGATTGTGACGCCTTTGGCGTCAAATCTGAACGGGAAGGAGAAAGCAGATTTACTATACGCCGTGCAAGAAGGTCGTACTCTTGCAGCCGGGTTACGAGAGACTGCCAAACAATTGGCAGAGTCGTAACCGTGCGGTTTGAATCTACTTTCAATCTGTCTTGATTGTCCATTTGTTGTTTCACCTCCTTTCATTGGGAAAAAATTTCTCATGGCGAACGCAGAACATTTTTGGGCGCGGAAATCAATCATAATTTACCCTTTCTTATTGACTCGTTGCATTGTCAATCAGTTCTTCAATTGTCCATGCCCTGTCCGTCAAGCCTACGCCGTGCGCTGGCGTTGTGCCGAGCGTATGATGAATTTTGCAAAAGTTGTAAGCGGCAACGAACAGACTGACGGCGTGCCGATGATTGGTCAGCTTGCGTGAATAGCCTAAACCCAAACGGGCAAAGCGTTTGTTGAAGTGGCGGACAGACAGATTGGCGCGTTCAACAAATGACGTGCTGATTCTGTCCGCGCGCGGCGCTCCGGCGCGAATCCGCACGCGAACGCCCGTGCAACGTGGCGGCGAATATCGCCGTTGCGCCTCCACGCGCTCATTGAGCGGCGTCTCGTAAATCTTTTGCATGGTGGCAAAGTCCAAGCGTTCCAATAGATATTTCCTGATGATAAATGGATAGGAACGCCATGAATCGGTTGTGATTTGAATGCGGCCAGCAATCCGCGCGGCCACATCCGCGATAAAGGTGTCCGTGTTGTCAAAATCACGTTTGCCGGTGTGATAGCTGACAATGAATTTCTCGCGCGCGGTGACGGCAAGATAGGTGTATTGGTCGCCGCGCTCCACATGGCTTTTAATCGTTTGCCGTTGGCTCGCTCCGACGCGCGCCCACAGTTCGTCTATTTGCAAAGAACCAATTGTGAGATTGCGGACAACTCTATCGTGAAACGCATCGCACTTTTGCCCGACTGTTGCCAACACATTTAAGACCGTGTTTGGAATGCAATTTACCAGGCGCGCAGTCCCGCGAACGCCAACGCCCTCGGTCAAGAGCTTGATGATCTGAACCGCTTTGTCGTGGTCAATCCGCAAATCGTCCAACGGTTGCGCGGCGGAAAATGATTTGCCGCATCGCAGACATTGGAAACGTTGCACCATACGATTTTTATTCCGATATGTTCCTGACTTTTTACTCTCACCGCCACAACAACAACACGTCGTCATTTTTAGCTCGACTTTCTTCGGCCAAAACTCTAACGTGCCCTTGTATCTGCAAGGATATGCAATCAGTTAGGTCTTTGGCCTACGGTTGCGCCCTGCCGGTGCTTAGAACCACTGACAGGGCATGATTTTAGTTTTGTTCTTTGGGATTAGGGCGCGGTGTCTTGCGCGAATGAAACGCAATTAACCGTTACGGCTTGTTCAGCCCCGCGTCCGTTCTCGAAAACTGGTTGTTTGAATGGCTGGACAGGAATTGAACCTGTATCTTGCCCCTTCGCATGAGGCTGCTCTGTCCATTTGAGCTACCAGCCCTTCCCCGGCGGCAGTAACCCGCCGGGGAAATTTTATCCGGCCATTTCTGCCTTTCGTTTGTAGGTTCGGTTTCCTTCACCATCGGTCGTGATGATGATGAAACCCACCTTGCCAAGCCGGGTCAAAACGGTGCTTATCGCCGAACCGAAAATTCGCTGGCGAGTGTCAAAGCCGCGACTTTGCAGAAGCTCCCGAACCCTAGCCGTGCAAAACACCTGCTCCGGTTCGGCGTCAAATATGTTTCTCACGGCCTCGGTTATTCCAAACGGAGTAGTTACACCGTTTTGGCTAGTTGGTGATTGTGTGATTGAATCGTAGCGCCGTTGCGCTGATTCGAGCCGGGCAATGATTTTACCAAGCTCTTTGCAACGCAGTTCGTGCTTAACCAATTCAGACCTTACTTGTTCTAATGTTATTGTGTTTTTCATTTCAACATCCGCCAAGCATACTGTGGCAATAACGTCAATCATGTTTATTCAATTCCAATCACAAGTGATTGCAAATCAAATAGAAATAGATTTAACTACACTCTGGCGATACACGACCCCAAATTGAGGTGCGCCCGTGTTTTTCTTTGCTTTCCCGGCCGTTTGGGATAGCCTCTTCCTTTTGTTGAAAGCGAGAAATTCGCGGCCATGAGCAAGGAATTCATCCGCATTGGCGGTGCGCGTGAGCACAACTTGAAAAATCTCACGCTGAACATCCCGCGCGACCGGCTGGTGGTCATCACCGGCTTGAGCGGCAGCGGCAAATCGTCACTGGCCTTCGACACCATTTATGCCGAGGGCCAGCGCAAATACGTCGAAAGCCTCTCTGCCTATGCCCGCCAGTTCCTTGACCAGATGCAAAAACCGGAGGTTGACTTCATCGAGGGCCTGTCGCCGGCCATTGCCATCGAACAACGCAGCTCCGCCAGCAGCCCGCGCTCCATCATCGCCACCACCACCGAAATTTACGATTACCTGCGCCTGCTCTATGCGCATATCGGCAAACCGCATTGTCCGGATACCGGCGTGCCCATCGTCTCGCAAACCACCAGCGACATCGTGGACAAAATCCTCGCGCTGCCGGCCAGGACCAGGGTGATGCTGCTCGCGCCGGTCGTCCGCCGGCAAAAAGGCGAGTTCCGCGACGTCATCGAACGCCTCGCGCGCGAGGGTTTCGTCCGCGCCCGCGTGGACGGCGAATTCGTCGAACTCGAAGCCAACACGCGGGTGAAGCTCGACAAAAAGAAATTCCACACCATCGAAGCCGTCGTGGACCGGCTGGTGATTGACGAAAAAATCCGGGTGCGGCTGACCGATTCGGTCGAAACCGCGTTGCGCTGGGGCGAGGGCGTTATGTTCACGCTGCATCAATCTTCCGCGGTAGCCGCGAATGTGAATTCGCGGACCAATCAGCCGGCCACGGCGAAAAATCCGCCGACTGACGTCGGCGGCTACGGAAACGGTTGGATCGAAACTTTGCACTCGAACAAAATGTGTTCACCCGCGACCGGCAGGAGTTTCGACCCGCCTACGCCGAAACATTTTTCGTTCAACGCGCCGGCCGGCGCGTGTCCTACCTGCCACGGCCTCGGCCAGAAGATGATTGTGGACGAAAACCTGGTTGTGCCCGACCCGGAACAGCCGCTCGACAGCGCGATCCAGCCTTGGCGCCGCGCCGGGAAACGGATGAACATTTATTACAAGGCCATGCTGCGGTCGGTCGCGGCCCATTTCAACATCAGCCTGGAAACGCCCTGGAAAAATCTGCCGGACGATTTCAAAAAAATTTTGCTGCGCGGTTCGGGCGAGGACGACGTGGACTTTCGTTTCTGGCGCGCGGGCAACCTGCACACCGTCAGCCGCCCGTTCGAAGGCGTGCTGCCGAACCTGGAACGCCTGTTTACCGAGAGCGAGAGCGAATTCGTCCGCAACCGCATCAAGCCCTACCTGAGCCCGCAGTTCTGCGACGTCTGCAAAGGCAAACGGCTCAAGCCGGAAATCCTGGCGGTGACGCTGGGCGGCGAGGAAGCAAGCACGCGTTTAAACGCAGGACAGGCTTCCAGCCTGTCTCCGTCTAAAAAAGTTAGAGAAAGGCGGGACGCCTGTCCTGCCATTCCCGGCCTGTCCATCATGGATGTCTGCGCGTTGTCGGTGGAAAAGGCCGACGAATTTTTCGCCAATCTCAAGCTGACGGAGTTCGAGGAAAAAATCGCGCACGAGGTCATCAAAGAAATCCGCGCCCGGCTCGGCTTTTTGAAAAACGTCGGCCTCGGCTACCTGACGCTCGACCGCGAGAGCGGCACGCTTTCCGGCGGCGAGGCGCAACGCATCCGGCTGGCCACGCAAATCGGCGCCGGCCTGGTCGGCGTGCTCTACATTCTGGATGAACCGAGCATCGGCCTGCACCAGCGCGACAACGACCGCCTGCTGGCCACGCTCAAGGGCCTGCGCGACCTCGGCAACACCGTGCTCGTGGTCGAGCACGACGCCGAAACCATCCGCAACGCGGATTACATCGTGGACCTCGGCCCCGGCGCGGGTGTGCACGGCGGCGAACTGGTGGCGGCGGGTCCGTTGCCGGAAATTTTGAAAAATCCGGATTCGCTCACCGCGAAATATCTCACCGGCGAACTGACGATTCCCATCCCCAAAAAACGCCTGGCGCCGTCCGAAAACCGCGGCTGGCTCGAGGTGCTCGGCGCAAAGGAAAACAATTTGCACAATATTGACGCGCGGATTCCGCTCGGCACGTTCACGTGCATCACCGGCGTGAGCGGCTCCGGCAAGAGCACGCTGGTGGACGACATCCTGCGCCGCGCCCTGTTCCGCAAGTTTTACGGCTCCCGGGAAATACCCGGGGCGCATCGCGGTCTCCGGGGTTATGAAAACGTTGACAAGGTGATTGTGATTGACCAGGCGCCGATCGGCCGCACGCCCCGCTCCAACCCGGCCACCTACACCGGCATGTTCAATCACATCCGCGATCTGTTCGCGAAACTGCCCACGGCAAAGATTCGCGGTTACGCCCCGGGCCGGTTCAGCTTCAACGTCAAGGGCGGCCGTTGCGAAAAGTGCGAGGGCGACGGCGTGTTGAAAATCGAAATGAATTTTCTGCCGCCGGTTTATGTGACGTGCGAGGCGTGCGGCGGCAAACGGTACAACCGCGAGACGCTGGAAATCACCTACAAGGGCAAAAACATCGCCGACGTGCTGGCCATGACCGTGGACGAGGCGGTGACCTTTTTCCGCGCCGTGCCGCAGATTTACGAGCCGCTGCTGACGCTGGCCGAGGTCGGCCTGGGTTACATCGGGTTGGGGCAGGCGGCGACGACCTTGAGCGGCGGCGAGGCGCAACGCGTGAAGCTGGCGACCGAGTTGAGCCGCAAGGCCACCGGGCGCACCTTTTACATTCTGGACGAACCGACGACCGGCCTGCATTTCCATGACGTGGCGAAACTGCTCGAAGTGCTGTTCAAGCTGCGCCACGCCGGCAACACCCTCGTCGTTATCGAACACAACCTGGATGTCATCAAAACGGCGGATTGGATTATTGACCTGGGCCCGGAGGGTGGGGATGCCGGCGGCCGCATCGTCGCGGAAGGCCCGCCGGAAGCGGTGGCCCGCTGCGCCGAAAGTTTTACCGGCCAGTATTTGGGCCGCGTCCTGGGCAAACGGTGAATCAGCATTTATGAAAATTGCCTTGTTCGGCCTCACTGGAATCAAATTGGGCATACACAACCTCAAAGATCCCCGCCTCGATGAGGCCGACAAACTGGTTGAGGCGCAGAAGAAAACCCACGCGCAGGTGGAGGTGGTGGGCGACGACCAGCTCCTGGACGCCGACGCGATTCTCGTGTCGCCGGAAGGCCGGGCGGATATCATCTTGAAAGACCTGGAATTTGTGGAAACGCGCCTGGGGCGCGACCCGCAACCGGCCGAGCGTCAGGCATTGGAAAAAATCCAGGCGCTCCTCGAACAGGAGAAATTTGTTTTCAACTCCGGTCTGGCACCGGCGGACCTGCAGGCCGTCGCCGCGCGCCATTTTTTCACCGCCAAACCGGTTGTGACAGCCGAACCGCCGGAGATGAAAAATCCCAACGCACTGCTGCTGCGCGCGTTTGCCGAAGCCGGCTACATCTGTTTTCTCACTGTCGGCGGCAAGGAAAACCGGGCCTGGCCGATCCGCAAGGGCATCACGGCCTGGGAAGCCGGCGGCACGATTCACACGGACATTCAGAAAGGTTTCATCCGCGCGGAAATCATCAGCTACACGGATTTTGTCGCGGCGGGCGGCGAAACGCAGGCCAAGCGCGCCGGCAAAATGCGGCTGGAAGCAAAGCAATATGTCATGCAGGACTACGACCTGACCAACTTCCGGTTCAACAAGTAAGCGCCGAGCCGCTTTCATTTCCCGCTTTTTTCACTGCTCAGCGTTGATTAGATTCGGGCGCATGGCATTCCGCTGGCGATGGCCTTTAGTCTTGGGCGCGCTCATTTTGAGCGGCGGGCAACTCGTCGCCGCCGGCACAAAAGAGCAGCGCGCCTACGCCGCCGCCGTGGGCGCGTTTCAGGATGAAATGTGGAGCCGGGCGGAGACGGAGTTTGCGCAGTTCGTCCAAAAATATCCGAAATCCACCAACGCGCCGGAGGCCGTGTTGTTGCAGGCGCAGGCGCAGTTCAAGCAGGGAAAACTGGCGCAGGCCATCACGTTGCTCAGTGTGCGCCAGGCCGGGGCCGGCCTGCTCGCCGACCAATACGTTTATTGGATTGGCGGAGCGCAGTTTCAAAACCGGGATCCGGCGGCCGCGGCGGAGACGTTCATTTCGCTGGCGCGCGATTTCCCCGAATCATCCCTGCGGCTCCGGGCGGTGGTGGAGGCGGCGGCGGCGCGCGCGGAACTCGGCCAATGGCCGCAGGTGAGCGCGCTGTTGCAGGAGACCAATGGCGTGTTTCAGCGCGCGGCGCAATTGGACCCGGTCAATGAGCTCGTCACCCGCGGGCGCCTGCTGCTGGCTCAGGCGGCGTTGGCACAAAAGGATTTTGCCGGCGCGGCGGCGACCCTCGCGTCCGTGAACTCACAGGCCCTCGGGCCGGACCTGGGCTGGCAACTGGCGTATCTGGTCTATCAGGTCAGGCTGGCCATGGGTGACACCAACGCGGCGCTGGCCGCCACCACCAACCAGCTGCAGATTGCGCGGCCGGGGCATGACGAATCCCTGCGCGCGGAGAGCGTGACGTTGCACGCGAGTTTGCTGGAGCGACTGGGATTAAAGGCCGAAGCCCTGGCCGCCTATCAGGAAAATCTGACGAACGCGCCGGTGGACCGGCAACGGCAGGCGGTTTTGAAAATCACAGAGCTGGCCATTGCCCAAAACCAGTTTGCCACCGCTGAGGACTCGCTGCGGAGTTTCATCACCCGGTTTCCGGATTCTCCGGCGGCGGACGTTGCGTTGCTGTCGCTGGGCGAATTGCATTTGAAGGATTACGTGGCGCACCCGGCGGCCACGAATCAGCTGCAGGAGGCCCAGGCGCGGTTCAACCAGTTTCTCGGCACGTTCACGAACAGCCCGCTCGCGGGCCGGGCCGACCTGGACCGCGGCTGGTGCCTGTGGCTGGACGGCCAGACCAATGCGAGTCTCGCGGCCTTTCGCAGCGCGGCCAACCGCCTGCCGCCATCGGAGGACCTGGCGGTGGCCCGGTTCAAACTGGGCGACGCGCTGTTTGCAACGGGCGATTTCGCGGGCGCGCGGACAAATTACGAGGCGGTGTCGGAGGAATTCACGAACTTTCCCAACGTGGGCCGGACGCTGGGCGCCCAGGCGCTTTACCAGACGTTGCGCGCCTGCATGAAGTTGGAGGACATGGCGGGCGCGAGCAACGCTTTGGCGCAAATCCTGAAAATTTATCCGACCAGCGGCCTGGCCGATAACAGCCTGTTGTTGTTCGGCGAAGGACTGTCGGATCTGAATCAGCCGGTCAGGGCGCGGGCCGTGTTTCAGCGGTTTGAAACCCTGTCTCCGAACTCACCACTGCGGCCGGAGGCGGAGCTGGCCGTGGCGCGCACCTGCGAACAGGAACAAAACTGGCCGGCGGCCATCGGCCGATACGAAAAGTGGCTGAAAGATTTCCCCACCAACACGCTGCGGCCGCAGGCGGATTATGCGCTGGCGTGGGCGAATTTCCAGGCGGGAAATGAAACAAACGCGTTCCTGCTGTTCACCAACTTTGTCGCCCAATTCCCGACGAACAACCTCGCGCCGCGGGCGCAATGGTGGGTGGCCGATCATTTCTTCCGCGCGGATGATTACGTGAACGCGGAGAAAAATTACAAGTTCATCTACCAGAATTTTCCGCCCATGGACCTCGCTTATCCGGCACGCATGATGGCCGGTCGCGCCGCCGTGGCGCGGCAGGGTTATTCGGACGCCATCCGCGATTATTTCAGCAAGCTGGAGGAGGACACCAATTGCCCCATGGCCTTGCGGGTGCAGGCCACGTTCGCCCACGGCGCGGCGCTGATGCGCATGGACTCCGCCGACACGAACAATCCGCTGGCCAATTTCCAGCTCGCCACCAATATCTTCAGCCAGATTTGCCTGTTGTATCCCACCAACGAGCTGGGCGCCCTCGCGTGGGGCGAAATCGGCGATTGCAACCTGCAACTGACCAATTACGACGCGGCGACGAATGCCTACGCGCAAGTCGTCGATTCTCCGTCCGCCGACATCGCCGCGCGCAGCCAGGCACAAACCGGTTTGGGACTGGCGCTTGAAAAAAAGGCCGCCGGGCTGGCCGGCAGCGACCGGCAAGCACTGCTTGACCTGGCACTGAAGAATTATCTGGATGTCTTCTACGAAAACAATTTGCGCGATGACGAACAGGCGGACGCATTCTGGACCCGAAAAGCCGGTCTGCAGGCAGCGGATTTGGCCGAAGCGCTGGGGGAATGGCCGCAGGCAATCAGGATTTATCAACGCCTCGAAACGTTGCTGCCATCGCTGACGGATTCGCTCGAAAAGAAAATTGCCGCCACGCAGGCACATTTAGCGCCGGTCCAAAAGTGACGTGCCGGTTTTTGTCACCGGTCACGGGTTCCCCGTCACTCGTTCAGACCCACGCCTTGCGGATCAGCCAGGTTTTGATGACCTGCGTCAGGGCGACGTAGCAAACCAGCGTCAGCGCCAGCAGCACCCAGAACAGCCATGGCAGCGGCACGAACCCCAGCGGCCCCGCCAGGGGCGAATAAGGCAGGATCGCGCCGATGAGCATGATGAGGATGGTCGTCATGGAAAGCTGCCAGCTCGCCCGCGACTGGATGAACGGAATCAGGTTGGTGCGGATAACGTGGATGATGAGCGTCTGAGTCATCAACGATTCCACAAACCACCCGGTGTGAAACAGCGCGGCGGCATAGGTGTGGTCGGCGTCGGCGACGTGGGCGAAGCGCGCCATCAATTCCGGCGGCGGTACCAGGCCGAGATTGCTGCATTTGAAAACAAACCACATCACGGCATAGGTGGTGTAGTCGAAAATCGAACTGATGGGACCGATGAAAACGATGAACTTGGCGATCTCGCCCATGTTCCAGGGTCGTGGTTTGGCCGTTTGCTGCGGGCCAACGTTGTCGGTTGGAATCGGGACTTGTGAAAAATCGTAAAGCAGGTTGTTGGTCAGGATTTGGATGGGAGCCATCGGCACGTAGGGCAGCCAGGCGCTGGCGCCGATGACGCTGAACATGTTGCCGAAATTCGAGCTGGCACCCATGCGGATGTATTTGAGGATGTTCACGAACACTTTGCGGCCTTCGAGCACACCTTCCTCCAGTACCATCAGGCTCTTTTCCAGCAGGATCACATCGGCGGATTCCTTGGCAATGTCCACTGCGTTGTCCACAGAAATGCCCACGTCGGCGGCGCGCAGCGCTGGAGCATCGTTGATGCCGTCACCCAGAAAACCGACCACGTGGCCCTTTTTCTGGAGCGCCTGAACAATGCGTTTTTTGTGCGCCGGGGAAAGCCGCGCGAACACGTCCATCGTTTCCACCGCCTCGGCCAGTTGGGGATCGGACATCGCCTCGACCTGGCTGCCGAGCAGGATTTTTTCCGCGTGGATGCCGACTTCGCTGCAAACCTTGCGCGTGACGAGGTCGTTGTCGCCGGTCAACACCTTGACCGTGACACCGTGCTGGCGCAAAACCTCAATGGCTTTGCCGGTGCTGTCCTTGGGAGGATCAAGGAACGCCAGGTAACCGGTCAAAACCAAATCACCCTCATCGGCCTTGGAAAAAGTGGTTTGATTGCCCAGTTTCTTGGTGGCCACGGCCAGCACGCGAAAACCATCTTCGCTCAATTCATCCACCTGCTGGACCAGGTCGCCGGCCAGAATCGGCTCCATCGGAAAAATCTCACCCTCGCTCTCAAAATGCGTGCATTTGGCGAACACCGCTTCCGGCGCACCCTTGGTCAGCAATTGCCGTTCGCCGTCCGGTCCTTCGACGGCCACCGACATCATGCGCCGTGAAAAATCGAAGGGAATTTCGTCCACCATCTTGTAAGTTTCGATGCCGAGTTCCTTGTGCAGTTCCTGGTAGCGCAGCACGGCCCGGTCGAGGACGTTTTTCAGGCCCGTCTGGAAATGGCTGATGAGGTAAGCGTCGCGCAGCACCGCCTCGCTTTCGTTTTTGAAGACGTCGCAATGGATTTCGAGGATGACGTGGTCAATGGTCAGCGTGCCCGTCTTGTCGGTGCAGAGCACGTCCATGGCGCCGAAGTTCTGAATCGAATTCAGGCGTTTGACGATGACCTTCTTCTTCGACATCGCCAGGGCGCCTTTGGACAGGCAGACCGACACAATCATCGGCAGCATTTCCGGCGTGAGACCGACAGCCACCGCCAGCGAGAAGAAAAACGCCTCTTTCCAATCGTGCTTGGTGAGGCCGTTGATGACGAAGACCAATGGCACCATCACCGCCATGAAACGAATCATCAGCCAGGTGAACCGCTTGATGCCCCGATCAAACGCCGTTTCAACCTGCTGGCCGGCCAGGCTGCGGGCCATTTTGCCGAAATACGTCTGCGCGCCGGTGGCGACGATGACGCCGGTGGCCGAACCGCTTTCCACGCTCGTGCCGAGGAAACAGATGTTCGAGTGTTCAATGGAGGAAATCTTTTCGCGCGAGTCGCAGGCATCGGTTTTCTCCACCGGCATGGACTCACCGGTCAGTGTGGCCTGAATGATGAACAGGTCCTTGGCGGAAATTAGGCGGACATCGCCGGGAACCATGTCACCGGCGGACAATTTCACCACGTCGCCCGGAACGAGTTGCTGCAGGGGAATTTCCTGCGCCTGGCCGTCGCGCAGGACCGTGGCGGTGACCTTGATCATCGCCTTGAGTTTGGCCGCGGCATTGTCCGCCTTCGTTTCCTGCACAAAGCGCAACGATATTCCCAACACCACCATCAGGAGCATCACCATGCCGCCGGTGAAATCATCCGTGGCGAAAGACAGGATCGCCAGGATGGTGAGCAGAATCACCAGCGGATTGCGGGCGGCGATGTAGAGCCGATACAGCCAACTTTGCCGCCTTTCATGCGCTACTTCGTTGAGGCCGTGTTTTTCCAGCCGCGCCGACGCTTCCCCTTCGCTCAAGCCCGACAGGGACGCGCCCAACCGTTGCAACACGGCGGAGGCTTCCTCCACCGCGGCGTCATGAACCAGGTCGGCCGTCTTATGATTGGTTGAATTCAAACCGGGCATATCATCAATCCGTGGCAATCAACGCGAACCGCCGGCAAAATACTGCAAGCCAAATTGGCTTGGCCAGCTTTGGCTGCGTGATTTTTCGAAACCAGGGGCAAAGGCTTTTGCGGAAGAAATCAAATGAAGGACGCCGTGAACCGGTACCGCCAAATTTCAGCAGGGACTACTCAAGCGATGTAATCACTCAGGCAATCTCATCACCGACAAAAATTTCCGTCCAGCCTGCGAACATGTTTGGCCGGTCTTCAACAAAGCGCCGGTGATGTTCAGCCATTTTCACCAGGCGGATTGCATTCTGAGGCAAACAGAGGGTGGTAAAGGGGTGTCCTGATTTTAGCCGCTGTCGGAACATCTGCCATTCAACCCCGAGGATAAAGGCGAGTTGCGGCGAGAGCTCGCGTAACGAGGGATCATCCATGTCAAATGACTCCACTAATTCAAACTCTTTCTTTTCCTTCATGCAACCGGGAAAGCAGCAAGTCGCAGGCCAGATTTGTTTCGAGTTTCAGACCGTGCCGCCTGCAGTGATTTCGCCGGCTTGACGCCTCCGGCTGGGCAGCCTACTTTCCACTTATTCGGGGAGCCAACCCGGCTTGTTGTAGCGGCGGTCTATGACCGTAGCTGGCAGGCAAAGGCTGAGAGGGCGACGCGGGAGCGTCGCCGACCCGTTGAACCTGATCCGGATAATGCCGGCGAAGGGAGCCACAATTCCTTCCCCCATTCCCGGTGACACGTGACACGTGACAAGTGACGCGACGGAAATGCTTGCCACCTGACACTCGACACATTGTTATGATTGCAACGAAAGATTCATTCGAATCCGCTGGGGTGGCACAGGCGTCCCGCCTGTCCGGTGACGCGTCCCGCGTCATCGAATCTGCCCCCCACAGTTCCGACCAGTTACCCAACAGCAAACGCGTGTATGTCGCTGGCAAGATTCACAAGGACGTCCGCGTGCCCATGCGCGAAATCGAACTGGCGCCGACGAAAGGTTTTAACAGCCAGATTGAAGTGAACGAGCCGGTGCGTGTTTACGACACCAGCGGCCCGTGGGGTGACCCGAATTTCACCGGCACGGTCAAGGAAGGGTTGCCGCCGTTGCGGGAGAAGTGGATTCGTGCTCGTGGTGATGTCAAGGAATACGCTGGACGGCCAGTGCAGCCGATTGACGACGGTTATCTCTCGAAAAAACACCGCGGGTTTGGACAGGCGCGGCGACAAGACGAAACACCATTACACCTCGGCAAGGCTGCCCTGCCAAAACGGAAAATTCTACGCGCAAGCAAGGGGCATCCCGTCACGCAGCTTTGGTATGCGCGCCAGGGCATCATCACGCCGGAAATGGAATTCATCGCTATCCGCGAGAACCTGCGCGTAGGACAGGCTTCCAGCCTGTCTCCATCATCCCAGCCTCGCCTTGGCGATCTTACGCGGGACAATGTCCGCAACGACCTGAACAAACAGCACGCCGGTTCGAGCCAAATCGCCGGGAGCGCCGGCTTCCAGCCGGCGAGTTTCACCCCTTCCGTTTTCCGCCGTTTTCCGCAGCGCATCCCTGCCGAAATCACCCCGGAATTCGTCCGCTCCGAAGTCGCCGCTGGCCGCGCCATCATCCCGGCCAACATCAATCACCCCGAACTCGAGCCGATGATCATCGGGCGCAATTTCCTCGTGAAAATCAACGCCAACATCGGCAACAGCGCCCTCGCCTCGTCCATCGAAGAGGAAGTCGAGAAAATGCGCTGGGCCACCAAATGGGGCGCGGACACCGTCATGGACCTGTCCACCGGCAAAAACATCCACGCCACCCGCGAATGGATTTTGCGCAACTCGCCCGTGCCCATCGGCACCGTGCCGATTTACCAGGCGCTGGAAAAAGTCGGCGGCAAGGCCGAGGACCTTACCTGGGAAATCTACCGCGACACCCTCATCGAACAGGCGGAGCAGGGGGTGGATTATTTCACCGTTCACGCCGGCGTGCTGCTGCGTTTCATTCCGCTTACCGCGCGTCGCATGACCGGCATCGTGTCACGCGGCGGGTCCATCCTCGCCAAATGGTGCCTCGCACATCATCAGGAAAATTTCACCTACACGCACTGGGACGAAATCTGCGACATCATGGCCGCCTACGACGTGGCCTTCAGCATCGGTGACGGCCTGCGGCCCGGCTCGATTGCCGACGCCAACGACGAGGCACAGTTCGCCGAACTCAAGGTGCAAGGCGAACTCACCGAGCGCGCGTGGGCCAAAGGCGTGCAAGTGATGAACGAAGGCCCCGGCCACGTGCCGATGCATTTGATCGAGGAAAACATGCACAAGCAGCTCGAGTGGTGTCATGAGGCGCCGTTCTACACCCTCGGCCCGCTCACCACCGACATCGCGCCCGGCTACGACCACATCACCAGCGGCATCGGCGCGGCGATGATTGGCTGGTACGGCTGCGCGTTGCTGTGCTACGTCACGCCCAAGGAACATCTCGGCCTGCCGGACAAGAAAGACGTGAAAGACGGCGTCATCGCCTACAAAATCGCCGCGCACGCCGCCGACCTGGCCAAAGGCCATCCCGGCGCGCAATACCGCGACAACGCGCTTTCAAAAGCCAGGTTTGAATTCAGGTGGGAGGACCAATTTAATTTGTCGCTCGATCCAACAACGGCTCGTGAATTTCATGACGAGACACTTCCTCAAGATGGGGCGAAAACGGCTCATTTCTGCTCCATGTGTGGACCTCATTTTTGTTCGATGAAGATTACGGAAGATGTCCGGAAATATGCAGCCGAACAGGGCATTGCCGAAGAAGAAGCGTTGAAAAAGGGTATGGAAGCGAAGTCGAAGGAGTTCATAGAAAAAGGTGCGGAGCTTTACGCGAAGGCGTGAGTCTGCTAGATTAACGCCGTGAAGACGACGCTGCCTGAACCTGAAATTGTCACGCGCAAGGGCAAGCCCGTTTCCGTCATTCTGCCGATTGCCGATTACGAAGAATTGCTGGAACGGGCCGAAGATGCCTCTGACATTGCCTGGCTGAAGGCTGCCCGCAAAAAGCCGCGACAATATCGTCCACTCGAAGATTATCTGGCCGGACGCCGTCGCCGCTGACCATGTATCGCGTGTTCCTTGAACGCTCGGCCGAACGCGACCTTGGCCGTCTTTCCTCCGAGGTTCACGGCCGCGTTATTGCGGCAATTCAGGAACTCGCGAACAATCCGCGCCCGCCCGGTTGCCGCAAATTGGTTGGCAGCAAAAACGACTGGCGCATTCGCGTGGGCGACTACCGGGTGATTTATGAAATTGCCGATACCATCCGCGTGGTGCGCGTCAACCGCGTCCGCCACCGCCGTGAAGTGTATCGCTGAATTTGATATGAAAATCACCGAAGACGTCCGCAAATACGCCGCCGAACAAGGCATCGCCGAGGAAGAAGCCATAAAAAAGGGCATGGAAGCCAAGTCGAAGGAGTTTGTAGAAAAAGGCGCGGAGGTTTACGCGAAGATGTGATATGTCAGCATTATTTTGCGATGACTAGTGACTTAAACTCATCGAACTGACTGGTATTTAAGTTTCCTACAATTTTACGAAAGGCTTCGTCAACAATTTGAAGAGTTATCCTTACCACTCCAACATCCAAAAATTTATTCCCTTGTTTCGCGTAAGGAGGATATTTCTGCTCATACGCCGCAAAAGCATTGGCGCCTAGCTGCAACTTTTCATCCAGCACATTGATGGATTTGATTCCAGCCTTGTTCATCTCTTCAATCACCATCCCGATCATCACAGCATCTGAACGTTCTCGGTTTGGAAATTGTTTTTTGAGATAAGCAGACATCGTATCAAAATTTATTTCTGTGTTTGAGGTCTCTTTTGGGCGATGCACAGCACCAGATGCCCTTTTGCGAGATATCTTGCTCGACTTAAAAAACATTTCGAAGTGCTGATCCGCGACATAAAACAGTCCGCTCAACGCATTGAAATCCCGCTTTAATTCCGACGGCACGGCATTGGGTGTTTTATAATCCAAATAATGCGAGATGATCGACCATGCATGCATTGAGATAGTCCTAACTTGAATCTCAAATCGCAGCAATTTTAGTCCGTCATATCTAGGGCCTTTGTGAGAGCGAGGAAGAGTGGCAATTAAATGAACTGACAAATAGCCGAAAACATTTTCTTCTTTTGTAACGCGTTTATCATCGACCTCGACAATTTTGAAGCTCTTCCTAAGAACGGCAAATACGCGATCTAAATCAGATAAAAAAAGGCAAATGATCCGAAAACCCAAAATGTCATTGAGTTGATTAATTGGGTCAGCGAGTTCATCTCTCTCTGCTTTCTTAATTATTGAGTCGAAATTCTTGATTCGGTGTTCAATCGCATGAATCGGTATTTTTGCGCCTTTGAGCTGCTCGCTAAGAATAAATTGCACCTCATCCTCCAACCGCGCATACAGTGGTTGAGATGAATTGTATTGGGCGAGTAGCGCTGATTTGTCCAAAACGACCGTTGCCATTGACGCTTTGTAACATAGAGTTCAACTTCAAGCACCATAATTGTCTTCCTTCAGACCGAGGTTCCGCGCGGAGTTTCAAGGCTTCAAGAGGCCGGCGAAATTGGTCCGGTGACGCCATAGCAGGAACAGCACGAAGGCTATCGAAAAAAACTGCAACCGGGGGTTGACCTGTCTATTGCTTCACACTTTAGCGTTTCCTGCGTCATGGCCGTGTGGCCATGACGAAACTGAACAATGAACGATGGATGTGAATGAACCTATGAAAGAAAATGTTAATGTGAAGGAATGGGTTGCCATGTTCCAGGAGATCGGCCTGGACCAGGCGAAGAGGAAACAATGGCACAAGCTGTTCGAGACCCGCCACCCGGCCGGACACCAAAGTTTTCTGGAGTGGCTGGGACTGCCGACTAAAGAGATTGATGAAATCCGGGCAGCCAGCAAATAATCGGCACGCGGGATTGGTGGCGCCCGGCGCGCCGCCACCCTTCGGTTCCTGACGGCGATGAAGACTTATTCGATTTCCAAGCTGGCGCGGGCATTTGGCCTGTCACGCAGCACATTGCTGTACTACGACCGGTTGGGGCTGCTGCCGCCATCCGGACGAACTGGTTCCGGATATCGCTGCTACACAGACAAGGATCAGCGGCGGTTGGAGCGGATTTGCTATTTCCGGGAGGCGGGCCTGACGCTGAAAGAAATCCGGGCCGTGCTGTCGTCGGGCGGCAAACCGGGGGCAAAGCTGGTGGAGCAGCGGATGCGCGAAACGGCGGCGAGCATTCTGAGCTTGAGAAACCAGCAGCGGCTTTTGGCGGTGATGCTGAGCCGGATTGCTTCAGGGAAACCTCCGCCGGTGGTCAATGTGGAGTTGTGGGTTGAGATGCTGGAGGCAGCGGGCATGGACCAGAACGCCAGGAAACGGTGGCATACGGAATTCGAGCGGCGCGCGCCAGAGGGACATGACGAGTTTCTGGTTTCGCTGGGAATTCCGCAAAAGGAAGTGGCAAGGATCAGACGGTGGAGCCGGGGGGAAGGGACCCTGGAATAAACAAGAGGGTGCTCATTTTTGCATATTTGCGCCTCAAATACGAATCACTTCGGAATCATTCCGATTGTCCCCAGCCACGTCTCCACCAATTGAGGCCATTCCGTAATCGGAAACTTCGCGCGTCGCAGCCCAAACGCATGCCCGCCCTGCGCATACAAATGCATCTCCACGGGAACCCCGGCGTTCTTCAGCGCCAGGTAGTAAACCAGCGAGTTGTTCACGTTGTCCACCGGGTCATTCTCAGCCTGCACCAAAAACGTGGGCGGCGTATTGGTGGTAACAGGAACATTCGGATTCAACTCAAAATTCCCATCGTCTTTCCACAGATGTCCCGGATAAAGAGCTATCGCAAAATCCGGGCGGCAGCTTTCTTTGTCAGCCGCATCCACCGCCGGATACAAACGCTTGTCAAAATGTGTGCTCATCGCTGCCACCATATGCCCCCCGGCCGAAAACCCGATCACTCCAATCTTGTGCGGATCAACATGCCACCCGGCGGCGTGAAAACGCACCAGCCCCACCGTCCGCTGCGCATCTTCCAACGCCGGCGGCGACTCCGCATACGCCCCCGATCCCCGGGTCGGCACACGATATTTCAAGAGCACCGCGGTGATGCCCCTGGACGTCAGCCAATCACAGATCTCCGTGCCTTCAAGATCGATGGCCAGACAATTGTAGCCTCCGCCGGGAAACACGACTACCGCAACGCCCGTATTCGTTCCCTTTGGCGAATAGACCGTCATCGTCGGCTGCGAGACGTTGCATACCGCAATCCATGATACGCCGCCAGGCGACAACACGTTCGTCACATACTCCGGCCCCGGGACAGGCTGCACATCAGGCACTGTCCCCGGCCAGATCGGGATTTGTGTGTGTCCCGGCGATGGCTGCCAAGCAGGCGTCTGCGCGCTCAGACCGCCACACGCAAACACAACACCGAGAGCAAAGATCAAAGGCTTCATCACAATCCTGGAGATGACAGACCGGGCGTGTGCAGTCAAGCACAAGGCTTTTTCCGAAGAAAAGGAATCCCGCCACGAAATCACGTTGCGGATGGATGAGGCGCGACGACTGCTCCGCGAAACGAAAAAGAGCATGGTGGACGTTGCCCTTGACATGGGCTACGCCAATCCCAGTCATTTCGCACAACTCTTCCGCAGAGAAACGGGCCTTTCCCCGAGCGATTACCGTCGGCAGCGTTGACGCCGCCTGGTTTGCCGCCTCACGGCGCGGGTTCCGCCAGCAACTTCTGGACGACGGTTTCGACGTGTTGAGGTTGCAAGCCGATCGCGCGTACCATGCCTTTGCGGTCAATGACGGCGTAGGTCGGATAATAGTGCACCGCCCAGGCTTTCTGCGACTTAAGCTCGGGATCGCGGGCGGCCGGGTATTCAATGCTGTGTTCCTTGGCGTTGGTGGCAAAATTTTCCTGTCCGCGCTTGTTGGTGCAAACGCCGATGATCACCAGACCCTTGGACTGATATTTTTTGAGCATCTCGTTGTTATGGGGAATGGCCCGCATGCAGGGGCCGCACCAAGTTGCATAAAAATCCACGACGACGACTTTGCCCTTCAGGTCGGCGGGCTTGACTTCACCATTGATCCATCCGGTGACGTCCAGCGGCGGCATCGGCTTGCCTTCCAAGGCGGCGTGGCTGGCGCGTTGCTCCGGTTTGCTGTCCCAAGTCCAACTGTCGGGAAATTCACCGGCGGAAGCGGGCAGCAGGCCCCAGAGGAGTGAACCAAAGGCGATAAGAAGTAGTTTCTTCGTGCTCATGCGGCACGGATTATCACAACCAGCGTTGGTTGACAATAGTGAAGCTCTCTGCCAGGGGAGGAATTGAAGTCAATCGGAGTCCCGGTTGATCGGTATTCATGCGTGGTTGAGCGACGTCTTATCCGTTCCGCTCTTTCGAGCAATCCCGCAACAGGTGGAGCAAGAATACGTGCGACAGCCGCGCGCCGGTGAGGTAAAGTCGTTTCAACATTTAACTGAAAGAAAGGATTCAAATATGCAAAAGCGCAAACTTGGGAAAAGCAATCTGGAAGTCTCAGCCATCGGGCTGGGCTGTATGAGCATGAGCTTCGGCTACGGTCCGGCTGGAGACAGGCAGGAGATGATCTCCCTGATTCGGTCCGCCGTCGAACAGGGTGTCACTTTCTTCGACACCGCCGAGGTCTATGGCCCGTTCACGAACGAGGAACTCGTGGGCGAAGCCCTTGCCCCGTTCCGCGGACAAGTGGTCATCGCCACCAAGTTCGGATTCGATTGTGACAGTGGCAAGCAGGGCGGCTTGAACAGCCGGCCCGAGCACATCAAACAAGTCGTTGAAGCATCGCTCAAACGGCTCAAGGTCGAAACGATTGACTTGCTTTACCAGCATCGGGTTGATCCAAACGTGCCCATCGAAGACGTGGCCGGGACGGTGAAAGATTTGATTCGTGCCGGCAAGGTGAAGCACTTCGGACTGTCTGAAGCCGGGGTGCAGACCATCCGCCGCGCCCATGCCGTCCTGCCGGTGACTGCGCTCCAAAGCGAATACTCGCTGTGGTGGAGAGAGCCTGAAGCGGAAGTGTTGCCGACCCTGGAAGAACTCGGAATCGGATTCGTCCCGTTCAGTCCCTTGGGCAAGGGTTTCCTCACGGGAAAGATCAACGAGAACACCAAGTTCAGCAGCGACGATTTCCGCAATAAAGTTCCGCGTTTCAGCGAGGAAAACCGAAAAGCAAATCAGGCGTTGGTGGATGTGATTGGAAAGTTCGCTGCACAAAATAAGGTGACTCCCGCCCAGGTCGCGCTGGCCTGGCTGCTGGCGCAGAAGCCGTGGATTGTTCCCATTCCCGGCACCACCAAGCTGCATCGCTTGCGCGAAAATATCGGAGCCGCTTCAGTTCAGCTTACGCCGGAAGATCTGCGCGAACTCGAAAGCGCTGCATCCAAAATCACGGTTCAAGGTGCGCGCTACCCGGAACAGCTGCAAAAACTGGTCGGACGCTGAGCACCGAACACGAGGAAATATGCGAGTCGGTATTCTAGGTTCGGGATTGATGGGCGGCAAACTTGGGACGCTCTTCGCGCGTGCGGGGCATGAGGTGGTTTTCAGCTACGCGCGCAGCAGGGAGAAACTGAACCGGCTCGCGCGCGACGCCGGTGGTAACGCGCGCGCCGGCACACCGCGTGAGGCCGCGCAAGGAGCGGCTGCTCTTTTGTTGGCCGTGCACTGGTCTCGAATAGACGACGTGTTGAACCAGGCAGGTGATTTGTCGGGCAAGGTCATCGTAAGCTGCTCGCTCCCGCTGAATGCTTCCAATACCGAACTCGTTCTCGGTCATACGACGTCGGGCGCGGAGGAGCTGGCCAAAAAAGTTCCCGATGCAGAGATCGTCTCCGCGTTCAACAACATTCCCAGCGAAGTGCTGTTCGGCGTGTTCGAGGCCCGAGGCAAAGCCACTCCGCCGAGCATGGTGTATTGTGGAGACAAACAAAGGGGCAAAAATATCACTGCCACGCTGATTCGTGACGTGGGTTTCGAGCCGATAGATGTCGGCTCTCTGAAGAACGCGCGTTACACCGAGCCGCTCGCGATGATTATCGCTCATCTCGCGTATGGAGGACCTGAAGGCCCGGAACTGGCATACCGGTTTGAGCGATTTGGAAAATAGGAGTCAAAATTATGAGCAATAACATCAAAGGGAAAGTCGTTGTGATTACAGGCGCGAGCAGCGGATTGGGCGAGGCGACCGCCCGGCTTCTTTCCGCAGAAGGCGCAAGCGTTGTGCTGGGCGCGCGGCGCGTCGAGCGTCTCAAGTCATTGGCAGACGAATTGACCGCTAAAGGCGGCAAGGCGCTCGCCGTCGCCACAGACGTCACCCACTGTGACCAGGTGAAGAGATTGGTTGATGCAGCCGTGCAAACGTTCGGGCGCATTGATGTCATGATTAACAACGCCGGGTTGATGCCGCATTCGCCACTCGAACGCCTCAAGATTGACGACTGGAATCGGACGATTGACGTGAACATTAAAGGCGTGCTGTATGGCATTGCCGCGGCGCTGCCATACATGAAGCAGCAGAAAGCAGGGCATTTCATCAACGTCTCCTCGGTGGCCGGTCATAAAGTTACCCCGAACGGAGCGGTTTATTGCGCGACCAAACATGCCGTGCGCGCCCTGTCTGAAGGACTGCGCGTGGAAGTGAAGCCCTATAATATCCGCACGACAATCATTTCACCGGGCGCGGTCGCTACGGAATTGCCGAACAGCATCACTGAAGCAGACGTCGCCGAGAACATTCAGAAATTTTATAAGGCATTCGCGATCCCTGCCGATTCATTCGCGCGGGCGGTCGCCTTCGCCATGAACCAGCCAGACGACGTGGACGTGAACGAGATTCTATTCCGGCCCACGCGTCAGGAGTTGTAAGCGATTTAGAATGACCAAATAAAAAAAACGAAAAGTGAAAGGAATTAAATATGGAAATTAAAAGAATTGGTTCACAGCCTTCCAACAAAGGACCGGCCGACTGGTTTACCGGCATGGTGCGCATTGACTCACCGTTCAAGGGAAGCGATCCCGCGCGTGTTACCGGCGCAATCGTCACGTTTGAACCCGGCGCTCGAACCGCATGGCACACCCATCCGCTGGGGCAGACACTGATTGTGACGGCTGGCTGCGGACGTGTGCAGCGCTGGGGAGGACCGATCGAAGAAATTCGACCGGGTGACGTGGTCTGGTTCCCGGCAGGCGAGAAGCATTGGCACGGCGCCGCACCAACCACGGCCATGACCCACATCGCCATTCAGGAACAGCTCGAAGGCAAAGCGGTTGATTGGATGGAAAAAGTCAGCGATGAACAATACAAAGCGTGACTGACCGGCCGAATGAAAGGCAGCCAATCATGGGCAGAGTCTGGTTTACCACAGGCGCGAGTTGGTTTACTTTGGCGGCGGTGATACGTTCGCCAGCAAGTCCATGAAAGGCATTCAAGGTTACCATCTCATCAAGCCGGAAGACCTCTTCTGGCGGCCCTCCAACCTGATGAAAATCCCGAACTCGGATTATCTGGAGCGCACCGGGAGTGAGAATCTTGGCGCGCGGCTCTGGCGGTTGCCACCCAGGAGCGCGAACACGCTGCACAAGCACATCCGGGCGGAGGAGTTCTATTTCGTGCTGGAAGGCGTGGGCCGCCTGCGCGTGGGCGACGAGACGTTGACCGTGCCGAAATACGGCGGCGTGCTGGTCAGGCCGGACCAGTTGCGCCAGGTGTTCAACGACACCGACGCCGAGGTACTCTGGCTTATCGTGGGTGCGCCAGAGGAACTGGAATTTCTGCCCGGTGCAAAGACCAAACCCGACATGTCGCTCATTTATCCGGTTGACCCGAAGCAACTGCCGAAAGAGCTGGCCGGCGTGGAATGGCCGCCGAAAGCCTGAATTAAACTTTCACAGTAAGAAGGTTTTCAGGTCGTTCACGGCTTCAGGAGGCCAGCAAAATTTGACCGGTGACGCCAGAGCAGAAACAGCGCGAGGGATGGGCGATTCCAGTTCCTGGATTACTCCGCCTTCGGAGATTTTTTGCGGGCCGACAACAAATGCGCGCCTTTGAGCAGGCGGCAGAAGTCCTTTTTGCTGGTGACGATTTTCGTGCCGGCCTTGCTGGCGAGGCTGGCCAAGGATTTGTATTCCACTTCGAGCCGTTCCAACCGCACGATGCGGACGTATTCCCCGCCCTGTTTCCAGATCTGGCCTTGTTGCAGTTTCACCGCCATGTAGTTTTGGGGAGTAATCTGTCCCTCCTGATTTTTGTGTCAGGAGAGACAGCGATGAGCCGCCGGCTACTTTTTCTTGCCGGCGGCCTGCTTGTCGGCGATGGCCTGTTTTTTCATCTGGTCGGCACTGTTGGCTTTGGCCTGTTTCTGGTTCGATTTCTTCTGGTTCGACTTCGGGGATCTATCGCCCATAATTTTGATTTTCTTTCGCGGATTGATTCACCTGCGGCATGTCAGTTTCTCCGAAGGGACGCCCATCATGCCTGCCGGGGCGGTCATTGTAAATGATGGACACAAAATCATCCGGCAAAGGCAGCGATCGGGTTGGAATGATAATCAACGGAATTCTCAGGATTATTGCCCAAAAGATAGTTGCCGATAGTTGTTGCCATCCCGCTGGAACCCGTCACACTTTGCCGGTCTGTTAGATAGCTTGTCTCTTTCAAGGCATGGTGAATCTTCAAGTGAACCTGGTTCAGTGATGATTTTAAACCCGATGTTCGGGAACAGTCTGTGGAAAGTACCGGTTTGTCGGACAGTAAAACATCACATGAGCAACAAATTATTTGTCGGGAATCTTTCCTTTGACACCACCGAAAACGACCTGCAGGACGCGTTTGCCGCGCATGGCACGGTCGTGGAAACCAATCTGCTGATGGACCGGGAAACCGGCCGTCCGCGCGGTTTTGGTTTCATCACCATGAGCTCCGCCGAGGAAGCGCAAAAAGCCATCAGCGCGCTGAACGGCTCGCAACTGGGCGGCCGCGCCCTCACGGTCAACGTGGCCAAGCCGCGTGAAGAACGTCCGGCCGGCGGCGGTCGTCGCGAACGCTACTGATCCATTTTGGATTTCAGGGCGGGGTTCGGTGAAAACCGGACTCCGCCTTTTTATTTTTCGGTTCGTCCCAACTGCTCTCGTTTCACCAGCACACGCTCGATGCGGCGGTGGGGAACTGGGCGTGGCTGAGAACTGACACCGAAAGTCGGGATGGAACAAAAAGCTCGCGAATTTGTGGGAAAAGGAGCAGAGGTTTACGCGAAGGCATGATGCGCCGCCTGAAAACAACAACAGCATGAACTACACGAAGACCATTGCCGTTTCCGAACTTCCGGAAGGAACGCAAAAGGCCGTAACGCTCGCGGGGCAGGATGTTGCCCTGTTTCATCACGGAGGAAAAATCACCGCACTCTGCGGCACCTGCCCCCACCAGGGCGGCCCGCTGGCCGAAGGAAAAGTCGAGCGCGGAACCGACGGTGTGCTGCGTGTCGCGTGTCCATGGCACGGCTGGAAATTCGACATTGCGAGCGGTAACGCGCCCCCGGGACGCGGGGTGCGGCAGGCGGTGCATGACGTAAAGATTCAGGATGGCTTTATTTTCGTGTCGGACACGCCATCGATCCCGGCGATTTCGCCTCCGAAACGTGATGATCCGTTGGCCGACCTGCGGAATCTTGCCTGCCAGACCACGCCGGCGTCGCTCAATGTGCTCGGCATTTCCACCACGAACATGGGAATGCAACTCGCCCGTTATTCGACGAGCGAAGCCGCGTTGGAGCAGGCGCTCGCGCACGCCGCCGCGCAGCACGGTGCGGCCACGCGGCTCATCAAACTGCGCGACATCGGCTTTCGTCATTGCGAGGGTTATTACAGCCATTCGGTCACCGCCTGCACCTGGCCCTGTTCGATTTCGGAGCAGGATGCCGCGGATGGGATGAACCGGGTCTATCGCGACCTGGTTTTGTGGGCTGACGTGGTATTGCTGGCCACGCCGATCCGCTGGGGCAACGCGTCGTCGCTTTACTACAAAATGGCCGAGCGCCTGAACTGCGTGCAAAACCAGATCACCCTCCACCACCGCGTGCTCATCCAGAAGAAGGTCGCCGCGTTCATTGTCACGGGCGGGCAGGACAACATCCAGCAGGTGGCCGGGCAATTGAACACGTTTTTCACCGCTCTCGGCTTCACCCTTCCGCCGTTCAACTTCGTCGGCTGGAGCCGGGGTTGGATCGCCGAAGACATGGAAAACAACGTGGCCGAGTTCAAGAAGAGTCAATACCTGATGCAAACGGTCAAGGAACTCGTCAACCACAGTGTCCTGCTCTCCCGGCAAATCAAGGGGATTTCTCCCGCTTCACCAGCACGCGCTTGATGCGGCGGTCCGGAACGAGCCACAGGAGGACGACGAACACGTAATTGCAGCCGGCCATCCACATCTGAAAGAATGATACCGGAATGGCGATGAGATATGAACCGGCGCGGGGGCTGGCGACACGCGATTTTGCCCCCAAAAGAAAGTTGCCGATTGTTGTTGCTATTCCGGTAGAATCAGCGATATTGCACCCGTCTGTTAGATAGCTTAACGCTTCCACGGCATGGTGAATCTTCAGGTGAACTTGGTTCAGTGATGATTTGAAATCCGATTAACGGGAACAGTCTGGCTAGAGCAACGGTTGATCTCACAGTTAAAACATCACATGAGCAATAAATTGTTTGTAGGAAATCTATCCTTCGAAACCACGGAAAACGACCTGCAGGACGCCTTCGCGGCGCACGGCACCGTCGTTGAAGCCAACCTGATGACGGACCGGGTCACCGGCCGTCCCCGCGGTTTTGGCTTCATCACCATGAGCACGCCTGAAGAGGCGCAAAAAGCCATTGCCGCGCTGAACGGCTCGCAACTGGGCGGACGCGCCCTCACGGTCAACGTCGCCAAGCCGCGCGAAGAGCGGCCGGCTGGCGGTGGCCGTCGTGAATACGGCGGCAGTCGCAATCGCTACTGATCGCGTTTGAGATTTCACGGCGGGGTTCGGGTGAACCGAGCCCCGTCTTTTTATTCGGCAGCGTCCCGTTCGCCGGTCGGTCGGGTGTTGCTGTTGCCAACCGATCCGGTAAACTGAACCGGTTCATGAAAGAAGAACACATTGAAGTCGAAGGCCGCGTCACCACCGTGCTGCCGGGTACGATGTTCCGGGTGGAGCTGGACAACAAACATCTCGTGCTGGCCACCATCTGCGGCAAGATGCGCAAACGCTGGGTGCGTCTGACCGTCGGCGACCGCGTGAAGATGGACATGTCGCCCTACGACTTGAACAAGGCGCGCATCACTTGGCGATTGAGATAGGAACCCGACTCTTTGCGAAGGGCAACCACGCCATCTCGTTGTGGCTCAGGAAAGGGCGGCCCAAGTCGCGGACGCGTCGCTTGAATTCGATGGCGGTTTCAGGGGATGCAGCAGGGCAGACATGGCCCCTTTTCCCAGGAAATTTCTGCCACAAAAAAGCTCGCCAACGGATTCAGAAAAGGGCAAAAATGGCTGTGACATGAGCACAAATGATTCAACTGCAAAGCGGGCTGCCCAAAAGCTCATGCCTGCGAAGAAACGCGCGCCGGGCTGGCAGATTCGCTGCTTGAAATGCGACTTCGCCGAACCGTGGAGCAAACACGGCATCGGACGTAAAGCCACAAAACCGATGTACGTCTCCGGCCGCTGCCCGCAATGCAAACGCATCCGCTTCCGTGTCATCGAAAAGGTTCCGACTGCGCAATTTTAAGCGGGAACCGTGGTGTGGCGTCCGGCCTGTGGCCGAAAAGAATCGAGCTTGGGACTCGGCGCCACAATTGGTTTGACTCTACCAGGCCGTCCGCGATTGCATTTTTCCGTGGCTTTGTGCCGCTGGACTGAATTTCTCGCAAGAAAAGATCTGCTGCAAATTGGAACCGCACGGCGGCTTGTGCTAGCATCAATCTCCAAATGAAAACACAAGTGCTCGGAAATTCGGACATGGCCATCACCTCCATCGGCTTCGGCGCCTGGGCCATCGGCGGCGACTGGGAATTTGGCTGGGGCGCGCAGGACGATGCGCAATCCATCGCGGCGATCCATCGCGCGCTCGAACTGGGTGTGAACTGGATTGACACGGCGGCCATTTACGGGCTGGGCCATTCCGAGGAGGTCGTCGCGCGCGCGTTACGCGAATGGAAAGGCGCCCGGCCTTACGTCTTCACCAAATGCGGCATGTTGTGGAACAACAAGGGCGATATCAGCTACTCGTTGCATGCCGATTCCGTCCGGCGCGAATGCGAAGCCAGTCTGCGCCGGCTCAAAACCGATGTGATTGACCTCTATCAAATCCATTGGACGGCGGACGATTTAAACGAGACGGTCGAAGGCTGGACGGCGCTCGCCGCCCTGCAAAAAGAAGGCAAGGTGCACTGGATTGGCGTGTCGAACGCCAGCGTCGAGGAAATGCAAAAGTTGCAATCCATCGCGCGCATCACGTCGCTGCAACCGCCGTATTCACTCATCCGGCGCGCTGTGGAATCGGCGCAACTGCCGTGGTGCCAGCGCGAAAAGGTTGGCGTGATTGTTTATTCGCCAATGGCGTCCGGCCTGCTCACCGGCGCGATGACGCGCGAACGCATTGCGTCGTTGCCGAAAAATGATTGGCGCAACAAGAACGATCAATTCCAGGAACCGAAATTGTCGGTGAACCTCAAAGTAGTGGAACGGCTGCGGGCGGTGGGCGCGCGACACGGCCGTTCGCCGGGCGAAGTGGCCATCGCCTGGACGCTGCGTCATCCGGCGGTGACGGGTGCGATTGTCGGCGCGCGCAACGCGAAGCAGGTGGACGGCATCATCGGCGCGATGGATTTCCGGCTCACGCCGCCGGAAATTGCGGAAGTGGAAGGGAAATAAAAAACCGGCCAGCGGGTTTTTACGCTAATTTCGCCAATTATCGCGGATTGAATCAAACAGCTGCGGAGCAGCAACAGAGAGTAGCCCACGGCGTCAGCCGTGGGTGTGAGTGTGTAGATTCCGAGCCGCGTAGCGGCGAAAGAAAACCCCCGTTAGGAAAGCGTGATTCTGTCGCCCTGCTTGCCGCGATAAATCCCACAGTGCAGGAGAAGGCGGGCCGGGGCTTATGGTTATTTCGACCGGTTCCCAAGGCGCAGTTGCTACGAAACCGTTTTCCGGTCGGCCAGAATTTCCTGTTCCGCCGCAATGATGGAGTCGCGCATGCTCCCGGCGTCGGGCGCCTCGCGAAGCCGGTCGAGCAATTTGGTTTTCTGCACGATGAGGCACAGGCGGGCCAGGGTGTGCAAATGCAGCCGGTCGTCCTGGCAGCAAATCAGGAAGAACAGATGCGTTGGCTGGCCGTCAGGCGCGCCGAAATGGATTTCCTGGACCGGCCGCCCCACCACCATGAACGAAGTCTCAAACAGGTAAGGGTCATGGGACCGCGGGTGCGGCAGTGCCAATCCGCCCGGTAGCGCCGTGGAACACAATTCCTCGCGCGCCTCCAGGCTGGCCAGCAGGGTTTTGGGATCGCTGAGGCAACCGGTTTTTTCCGCGAGCGCCACCAGATCGCGCAGGACGGACGCCTTGGTCTTGGACGTCATGGCCGACGCGATGGCTCCCGACTTGAGCATTTCCGGCAGGATGGCTTCTTGCGGCAGGATTTTCCGTGTAAAGCGCGTGGTTTCCTGGTGATAAACGGCCAACTGCTGACCGGTTGAACCGAGGATGCGTTGCGAGGCCCACGCGTCAATTT